>UMDY01044279.1_pt1 | contig 18110 bp, 20 predicted proteins | sample 1964591 | NCBI WGS metagenome assembly UMDY01 (sample SAMEA4836004, study PRJEB28245) | human gut metagenome | biome: gut microbiome; material: fecal sample | place: Denmark | collected 2008
GAAAGAAAGCCCGTGTTGCAGCAGCTTCAAAAGTGAGACAGATATTGGAAGAATGTGCAGCGGTCGATACATCGGGAAGATATGATAATGCAGAAAACTGGTACCAGTGCTGACTTGACAGTGCAAGAGTAAAATCCACCGGCTTTTAAATTTTGTTGATATTGGGGCTGTAAAGATTTACCATCTTCTCAGTTGTGCGGGTGTATTGCACTGTGAAAATCCGCTAAAAGTAGAAGATGACTGGATAAAAGACTATGCACTGGAAGAGGAAATATGATAATTATAATTGCAGTGCATTTTATGAACCATCCTATGTGATAGCAAGGGCATATCAAAATGGAAGATTTTCATTTGGTGGGAGGGATAAGATGAAGAAAAAAATTGCGTTGATAATCACAATTGCGGTATGCATAGTATCCGTATCAGCAAATGTTTATCAGTACAGGGTGATACGGAACAAAGACGCCCAGATTGTATGGAACCAAACGACAGAGGATCAGATGTTTCAGGGTATTCTGGGACACATACAGGAGGAGATTTTATATTTACAAACATGTGAGCCGGACGAAAAAGATTTTAGGATCGGGGTGGCGTTTGGGTATTGCCGTGAGGCTGTAAACGCGTATATAACAACAAGTTATGGGGCATCATGGAAGGAACATGATCTTCAACAGATGGTGTCTGAGTTTGAAGGGTATCTGGAAAATTTACAGTCCGATGAAACACAGTGGAAAAATGCAAAGAATGGTGACTTAGATCGGTTGTATGATGCGTGGTCAGAGGTACTTACGCAGATCGATAAGGGAAAGAAAGCCCGTGTTGCAGCAGCTTCAAAAGTGAGACAGATTTTGAAAAATTGTGCAACGTCCCCAACCTCATAATGAGAAATTTTCGTTGAATTCGACCTTTGAATGCCCTCTTTTCCTTGTGGTACAATAGAAATACAGGGAAAAGGGGGAATTATCTTGTATCAGATAGGAGAATTTATTGTCAAAGCTGCAAACGGAGTATGTGAGGTAAAGGATCTGGTGCATCTGGATTTTTCAGATACAGATTCTAAAAAACTGTACTATCACCAGCAATGATCCGGAGCGTCTGGTGGGGATCATCAAACTGATCTGCGACCGGAAAGAAGAGCGTGTCCGGCAGGGCAGAAAAGTTACGGCGGTGGATGGGCGTTATTTTAAACTGGCAGAGAATCTGCTGTATGGGGAACTGGAAGTGGCACTGGATAAAGACACAGAGGAAATCCACAGGCTTATTCAGGAGCAGTGTGGGTAATCCCATAATTTAATCGTTTTAAGCTTCCCTTCTGGAAGGTATATTCCGGCGTGTGAAACGGATAGGTGACTTCATCTTCATAATACCATGGGTCATCTTCGTGCGCCGGATTTTTTAATACATGAAATTGTTGTGCCGGCATATATCCCTGTGCAAGCAGGAAGGCTTTTTTGCCGTCTGCATTTTCGCACAGATCAACGACCATCACAACATGCCCCGGATTTCCGCCTTTTAAAAACACATCTCCCACCTGCAGATCAGATAGCGGGATCGGCTGTGCTTCGGTATCCATGGAGGCGGTACCGGCATAAGAAAAAACGATACGCAGATAGTCTTTCAAACTGTCGTAGGAAGTGTCCGGCTGTGCACTTTTGATCCAGCTTACATTATTTCCGTTTACACGGATACGGTAACCGTCTGCCCACTTCGTATACTGGGCGTCAAATCCATTCGTAAAATGAAAAGCAATGCGATCGTATTGCTTTGTACTCCAAAAATATTCTGCATATACCCGGATGGCGGAATCCGCGCATTGCTGGAGATCCTCATGTTCAAGTGGGAGATCAAATACGGCAACATGAGCCTTTTGATTGCGTTTTTTACTGCCGTCATATAATAGAACGGGACTTTGATCAGGCTCCATGGCATAGTTTCGCAAAAACTCTGCAAGACTTCCGTCGGCTTCTTTGGTTCTTGTGTAACCGTCCGATGTGTGGATGCGGCTTTCTAATGTCATGCCGGAAGCGTCAATCAGAGAAAGCGTGGAAGAAGTTTCCGTTTCTGTTGGTCCGGCCTGCGGTTCTGTCTGTCTGGAAATAGTTTTTTGTGAATCCGTCTGTGAATGGCTGGCATGACAACCGGTGAACGTGATGCCAAGGGATAGGATGCCGATTCCGAATAATAATCTTTGTACTAATTTTTTCAATGTTTTCTTCCTCATTTAAATATAATCTATGACAGAGCATACCACACTTTTGGAGAAAATAATAGAAATTGTTCTTGACAGGTAAAAACGTGTTTGATAATGTTATTTCATAAAGTTATATTGTTTCTGAATATTATATTAGTAAATGTCAACAGGAACAAATCACGGGGGATTCTCCCACGACTCCATGAAATTTAAAAAACAGAATGAAGGGTTACATGATAACTTGACATACTACTATTGAATAGGGTAATGTAAAGGAGAAAAGATGGTCAGAACATTTATACAGACACGCGAATTTTCCAGGAATTGGGATAAACTTGGGTTTAAGGATGAAGATTTAAGAAAGCTGGAATTAGAATTGCTGGAAAATTCTGATTTACATCCGGTAATAAAGGGAACAGGAGGACTTCGAAAGATCAGAATTCCTTTTGCAAATGAAGGGAAAAGTGGCAGTGCCCGTGTTTGCTATGTGGATTTTGTGGTTCAAGAGGTTATTTATTTGATTACCGTGTATTCTAAAAATGAAAAAGAAAATCTGTCGCAAGCTGAACGTAATGGTATCAAAAGTTTAATTGAACAATTGAAATTGAAGTTATAGGAGAAGAAATAATATGAGCGATGTATATGAAAGTATTGTGGCTGGATTACAGGAAGCCATTGAGGATGCAAAAAGTAAAGAAAAAAAACTTCCGCGCCGTGTCGTGACAGTTGTTCCTGTTAAGGAATACAATGCCAGCGAAGTAAAGAAGATTCGTAACGAAACCGGAATGTCGCAAAAGACATTTGCAAGTTATCTTGGTGTTTCCTGTAAGACTGTGGAGGCATGGGAATCTGGAATCAATCATCCGTCAGGTGCAGCAAGCCGTCTTCTGCATATGATGGAGATGGATCGAAATCTCACAAAAGAATTTCCTTTTGTATCCATAGAGGAATAATAAATAATACATGAGTGTTTTCCAAAAACTGGAAGACACTCATTTTTATTGAGAAAAATAATTCTTGCATAATACCCACAGGGGGTATATAATGCGATGCAGAAGGATACCCATACAGGGTATCGGACAGAGAGGAGACATAATCCGAATGGAAAAAGAACATACTTGTGAATGCTGTAAGAAAAAAGAGCGTTCCGAGAAGGAACGGAAAGATATGATCAATCGCCTGAGCCGCATTGAAGGACAGATCCGCGGCATCAAAGGCATGGTAGAAAAAGACTGTTACTGCCCGGATATCATCACACAGGTAGCGGCTGCCAATGCGGCACTTAACAGTTTTAATAAAGTCCTGCTGGCACAACACATCCGTACCTGCGTCGCAGATGGTATCCGAAACGGCGAGGACGATAAAGTAGACGAATTAGTAACGATGTTACAAAAATTAATGAAATAAGGAGACAACTATGAAGCAATATGAAGTGACCGGCATGAGCTGTGCGGCATGCTCTGCCCGCGTGGAAAAAGCCGTCTCCAAAGTGCCGGGTGTGACTTCCTGCTCCGTCAGCCTGCTGACCAACTCCATGGGTGTGGAGGGCACGGCAACCGATCAGGAAATCGTAAACGCAGTCGTTGCAGCCGGATACGGCGCAGCACCCAAAGGCGCAAAAAAAGAACAGGCCGCAGCAGAAGAGGAAGAAGCACTAAAAGACCACGAGACACCGAAATTGCGCAAACGTTTGATCGCGTCTGTCATTTTTCTTGTGGTACTGATGTATTTTTCCATGGGACATATGATGTGGGGCTGGCCGGTTCCGGCTGCCATGAAAGACAATCATGTGGCAATGGGACTCTTACAGATGCTTCTGACCATTATCATCATGGTGATCAACCAGAAATTCTTTGTAAGCGGATTTACCAGCCTGCTTCACGGTGCACCAAATATGGATACGCTGGTGGCACTCGGTGCCGGGGCATCGTTTGGCTACAGTACCTATGCTCTGTTTGCTATGACTGGAGCACAGGTGCGCGGCGATATGGACGCGGTCATGGGATATATGCATGAATTTTATTTTGAGTCCGCTGCCATGATCCTGACACTCATCACCGTCGGAAAAATGCTTGAATCCCACGCCAAAGGAAAGACGACCGATGCCTTAAAGAGCCTGATGCGGCTGGCACCGAAGACTGCGACCGTAGTGCGGGATGGGAAGGAAGTTATCGTGTCGATCACCGAAGTGCGGCAGGGAGATACCTTTGTCGTGCGTCCTGGCGAAAACATTCCGGTCGATGGGATTGTCCTAGAGGGAAGCAGTGCGGTCAACGAGGCAGCACTCACCGGCGAGAGTATTCCCGTCGATAAACAGAAAGGTTCCTCTGTCAGTGCGGCAACCACGAACCAGTCCGGATTTTTGCGCTGCGAGGCAACCCGTGTGGGCGAGGATACGACGCTTTCCCAGATCATTAAAATGGTATCGGATGCAGCGGCGACCAAAGCTCCAATTGCAAAAATTGCGGATAAAGTATCCGGTGTTTTTGTTCCGACCGTTATCACCATTGCAGTAATCACCATTATGGTATGGCTGCTTGCCGGAAAAGATATCGGATTTGCATTAGCGCGCGGTATTTCCGTGCTCGTCATCAGTTGTCCGTGTGCGCTTGGACTTGCAACCCCGGTAGCGATCATGGTCGGAAATGGGATGGGCGCTAAAAACGGAATCCTGTTCAAAAATGCGGTGGCACTTGAAAATGCTGGAAAAACACAGATCGTAGCACTGGATAAGACGGGAACGATCACAACAGGAGAGCCGCGCGTGACCGATATTTTACCGGCAGAAGGCTATACGAAGCGTGATCTCATGCAGCTTGCTGCAGATCTGGAGAGTTCGAGTGAACATCCGCTGGCCAAAGCAGTTATGGAGCATGCCAAAGCGACGGGGATTTCCCAGACGGCGGTACATGATTTTCAGGCACTTCCGGGAAATGGTCTTTCCGCGGTGCGTGGGGAAGATCTGCTGCTCGGTGGAAGCGTTTCTTACATGAAAGAGAACGTAACTGTAGATTCCACCCTGCTCGATCAGGCCCAAAAGCTGGCAGAAGAGGGAAAAACACCGTTGCTTTTTGCCAAAAATCATACCTGTGCCGGCCTGATTGCCGTAGCAGACACGCTCAAAGAGGACAGCCCCCAGGCGGTGGCCGAATTGCGTGACATGGGAATCCGTGTCATTATGCTGACCGGAGATAACGAGCGCACAGCAAAAGCCATCGGTGCACAGGCAGGTGTGGACGAAGTCATAGCCGGCGTACTGCCGGAAGGCAAAGAGGCAGAGATCCGTAAGCTGAAGGAACAGGGCAAAGTAGCCATGGTCGGAGACGGAATCAACGATGCCCCGGCACTGACACGAGCAGATACCGGAATCGCCATCGGTGCCGGAACCGATGTGGCCATCGATGCGGCATCCGTTGTTCTGGTAAAAAGCCGTCTGCGGGATGTCCCGGCAGCAATCCGTTTAAGCCGCGCAACGCTTCGGAATATCCACGAAAATCTGTTCTGGGCATTCTTTTATAATGTAATAGGGATTCCACTTGCGGCCGGAGTGTGGTATCCTGTATTTGGATGGAAATTAAATCCGATGTTTGGCGCGGCAGCCATGAGTTTATCGAGCTTTTGTGTCGTGACCAACGCATTACGGCTGAACCTGTTTTCCGTACATGGAAAAGCAAATAAAAAGGCTGTACTGGCAGCAAAACCGACAGAAATGAAAATAAGCGAAAGTGAGGAAACAAAAATGACAAAGACAATGCATATTGAAGGAATGATGTGTGGACACTGTGAGGCAACCGTAAAGAAAGCACTTGAGGCACTTCCGGAAGTAACATCTGCAGAAGTCAGCCATGAGGCTGGCACTGCCGTTGTGACCTCATCCACGGAAGTGGCAGATGATGTATTAAAGAAAACGGTAGAAGAGAAAGATTACAAGGTTACAGCGATTGATTAAGAATGTTACAGCGGTCCAATGGAACGTGGAGCCGCCTGTTTCCGTCGGAGAAGGGTGGAGTGGAACATGTATTTTTTTAATAAAAAAATAAAAATCCTGCGTGGGTTTGCACTGGTATGTGTGCTTGCACTGGGATTGTGTTTGACAGGGGGACTGCAAATAGCAGAGGCAAAAACAACAACGTATTATGACGCATCGGCAGGCAGGCTGCACGTCAAAGGAACAAAACTTGTGGACAAAAAGGGGCATGAAGTACAGCTTCGCGGAGTCAGCACACATGGACTGAGCTGGTATCCGCAGTACGTCAATGACAAGTGTTTTACCCAGCTGCATGATAAATGGGGAGCAAATGTCGTGCGCCTGGCGATGTATACCGAAGAGTATAACGGATACTGCAGCGGAGATGCAAAGAACCGCAGTGACTTAAAGAAACTGATTAAAAAGGGAGTCAGGCTGGCAAAGAAACATAAAATGTATGTGATCGTGGACTGGCATATCTTAAGCGATGGAAATCCGAATTCCCATAAGAAAGAAGCAAAGGCCTTTTTCAGGGAAATGTCCAGGGAATTTAAGGGTTACAACAATGTGATTTATGAGATCTGCAATGAGCCGAACAACGGAACAAGCTGGAAAGAGATCAAGTCTTATGCGAAAAGCGTGATTTCTACCATCCGTGAAAATGATAAAAAAGCGGTGATCGTTGTGGGAACGCCAACCTGGTCACAGGATGTGGATCAGGCAGCGGCAGACCCGATCAAAGGGGAGAATCTTATGTATGCACTGCATTTTTATGCGGCTACCCACAAGGCAGACCTGCGCAATAAAATGACCGCAGCCATCAACAAAGGGCTTCCGGTATTTGTTACAGAGTATGGAATCTGTGACGCTTCCGGAAATGGAGCGATTGCCAAAGAAGAAGCAAACCGCTGGGTACAGACGATGGATGAATATGGCGTCAGCTACATTGCATGGAATCTGTCAAACAAACAGGAATCTTCTTCGATTATTAAAAGCAGTTGTTCAAAAGTCAGCGGTTTTAAGAAAAGCGATTTGAGTGATGAGGGCAAATGGCTGTATTCCATGCTTCGGAAAAAAGCCGGCCTGACAAAGTAGCAGCGATTACATAACACGGGCAGGCACCGGGAAAGGAGGGAATCATGCGGATACAAAAGAGCCGGATGCGATGGGGCAGATCAGAAATTGCCCAAGGAGTTGACCAGTGGATAGGCATCTTTTTGGCGATAGTGATATGTTTTTTCGCTTTGCAGCAGGGCTATGGTGTACAAAACATGCACGATATCACGCAGGCGGAGCCGGACCATCTTGCGGTACATACGATGGAGCGGCAGCAGGGTTCCTTTCTTGATATTCTTGGACGCTCAGAGCTCACACAGTTAGAACAGGCGCGATTGACAGAAAATGCGCGTGTCACCCGGCTAAGTGCAGAACGCAATGGGATTCTGTGGGCCGGGCTGTTAAGCGGCTTTGCAGGGAATGCCACCCGCATTTATCTTTCTTCCTGCCGGATTGAAAACATATTCGTGCGCAGCCATGCATGGATCATGGCATACATACACTGGCAGGATGGCGAAAAAGCTTCCGTCTCTTTGAAATAAGTAACCAGTTTTCAAAGAGTTCAGGAGGAAAATTTCATGTTAGAGAATGTCATTATCGTAGTTGTCGTAGCAGCTATAATTTTAGGTGCCGCAGTTGCCTGGTGGTTCGAGAACGGACCGGCAAGCCATGACGAGGACAGTCATGCGGCGGATGTGGATAGCGACGAATTGACGAAGCTGGAAAAATAAATACATAATGAAAGAGGGAATGTTTCTGTGTGGAACATTCTCTTTTTCGTGCGCGTTTCCTTGTGTTTTGGGGACATATAGAGAATAAGTAAGCCAGAAAGTCTCGGTGAAAGTTGCCGGAGGGACATATGTAGAGAAAGTGCATTGAAAAATCCCGGGAGAAGTTGGTAAAAGGACATATGTATAAAAAGCGCATGAAAAAGTCCCAGGAGAAGTTGGCAAAAGGACATATGTATAAAAAGCGCATGAAAAAGTCCCACAGGATCTGTTTAACAGGACATAAATGAGCACTTTTTTATCATATGTCCTCTATTTAGTTCGTCATGGGACATGGACGGCTATTTTTTGCCATATGTCCTCTATTCAGTTCGTCATGGGACATAGACAAGCATATTTGCTTTATATGTTTGACCTCATATCATTATAAGCAGTATATAATTTAATTATATGCGTTGAAGGCAGGTGTTGATTTGAATCTTGGTATTGAAAAGGAAACTTTATTTTGGAATCAAACCCGATGGAACTGTTGTGGGACAGGTTGTGACAGAAGAGTCTTTGTGGGAAGTAAGTCAGAAAGTAAGTAATAAGCAAACATATCCTTGCATAAACTGTACAAACACAGGAATGCAGGGGTATTTTTTTGAAAGCTTATATTGAAGAAAGAGCCGTGGAAATCGCAAACTATATCATTGAACATAAGGCAACTGTGCGGCAGGCTGCCAAGCATTACGGAATTTCAAAATCGACCGTTCACAAGGATATCACGGACCGGCTGTGCCAGGTGAATCCGGCACTTGCGGCAGAAACCCGCAAGATTATTGATGTGAATAAATCCGAACGTCATATCCGCGGAGGAATGGCAACAAAGGAAAAATATGCACATTTGCATGCAGTATAGATTTTCTCCTGTCGTGCGTGTTATAATGGGATAACATGCAGGAGGAAAAAACAGTGAATAATATGAAAAAAGAACAGCTCCGCCTTTATGCGGTGACCGATCGTACATGGCTGGGCAATGAAACATTATATGAGCAGGTAGAGAAAGCACTGGAAGGTGGCGCCACTCTGGTACAGCTGCGTGAGAAGGAACTTCCGGAAGCGGATGTGCAGAAGGAGGCAGAAGAATTGCTGGAACTTTGCCATCGTTACGGGGTGAAACTCATTCTGGATGATGATGTGGAACTGGCGGCAAAAGTCGGCGCGGACGGGGTTCATATCGGACAGTCCGATATGGAACTGGCGCACGCGCGTGAGATTCTCGGACCGGATAAAATCATTGGTGTGACGGCAAAAACCGTGGAACAGGCGAAAGCCGCAGAAGCGGGAGGCGCTGATTATCTGGGAAGTGGTGCTGTGTTTGGCTCTACAACCAAAAAGGATGCCATTCCGATGAAGCACGAGCTGCTGGAAGAAATCTGCCACAGCGTGAAAATTCCGGTTGTGGCAATCGGGGGAATCACGGCAGAGAATGTTTTGCAGTTAAAAGGCAGAGGCATCGCGGGTGTCGCAGTTGTCAGCGGCATTTTTGCCTGCGAGGATATTGAGACAGGCACCCGGCGTCTTGGAGAACTTGTAGAACAGATCATATAAAGGGAACAAAAGAGGAGTAAAAAAGTAAAATGAAAAATCATCTGCAGATAAAAAAATTGACATTGACGGCACTTTTTACGGCGGTGGCTGTGGTCGGGAGTATGTTTTCTTTCCCGGTATTGGGCTCAAAATGTGCGCCGGTACAGCATCTGGTGAATGTACTGTGCGCGGTAACGGTCGGACCATGGTGGGGGCTGGCACAGGCTTTTATGGCGGCATTGATCCGTAATCTGACAGGGCTTGGCAGCCCACTGGCATTTCCGGGAAGTATGTGTGGTGCACTGCTTGCAGGACTGCTTTACCAGTATGGGAAAAAGCTTCCGTTTGCATATGTGGGAGAAGTGTTTGGAACCGGTATCATCGGCGGAATGCTTTCTTATCCGATTGCGTATCTGATTATGGGGAATAAAGCAGCGGCATTGTTTACATTTGTAGTGCCGTTTTTGATCAGTACCTGTGGTGGTACGATCATTGCAATTATCGTGACCATTCCAATGAAAAAGGCAGGAATTCTGGAAGGTGAAATACAAAGACGGGAGAAACTGTGATGAAATTTTCCGGGGAAAAAGTGGTGGAAATTTATGAGAAAATACAACAGAAACGTCCGATTATCCACTGTATCACAAATGCCGTGACGGTCAACGATTGTGCGAATATCCTTCTGGCGGCAGGTGCGTCACCGACGATGGCACACCATCCCTGTGAGGTGGAAGAGATCACGGCAGGTACAGCGGCACTGATCTGTAATTTCGGGGCCATCTCGGATTATGAGGCGATGAAGACTGCCGGAAAGCGGGCGCATGCGCTGGGACATCCGATCGTGATTGATCCGGTCGGGGTGTCGGGGTCTTCCTATCGGCGTGAAAAATGTCTGGAGTTGATGAAAATAATCCATCCGACCTGTATCCGGGGAAATTATTCGGAAATACAGGCATTGCTGCACAACTGTGGAACGGTTACCGGGGTGGATGCAGCCGAGGATGCGCTGGCGGAAGCAGAAGAAACGGATTTGCCGGAGCTGATGAAGCAGTATGCAAAGGAAAATCAGATGATTCTTGTCGCATCCGGAGAAACTGATCTGATCACGGATGGAAGCTGCGTCTACCGGTGTCATAATGGAAGCCCGATGATGGCAAGGATTACGGGAAGCGGCTGTATGTCCACCGTGATGCTTGGTGCTTTTTTAAGTGCGGAAAATTCGGTGGAGAGTGCAGTGGCATGCTGTGCGTTTACTGGCATTGCAGGAGAACTTGCGGCGAAAGAAATGACCGCGCAAAAGAGAGGGACGATGACGTTTCGCAACTGGTTTATTGATGCCGTGTCTTTGATGACACCGGAACAGTTGGAACATGGAACAGATGTGGACTGGTTTTAAAAGTACGAACGGAGAAGAGGATATAAATGGAAAATATAGTATTGAAAGCGTCCGACGGTTACGCGCTGAGTCTGGCGGTATTTGAAAGTGAGCATCCGCGGGGATACATTCAGATCATTCATGGGATGGAGGAACATAAGGAGCGTTATGAGGCTTTCGCTGAGCAGCTGCGGCAGGCGGGATTTACGGTTGTGACATCGGACATGCGGGGGCATGGGGAACATGCTCCCAAGCTGGGGTTCTTTAAAGAAAAAGACGGTGACCGTTATCTGTTGTCGGATCAGGTACAGATCACGGCATATATCAGGGAGCGGTTTCAAACGGAAAAGGTGATGATTTTTGCACATTCCATGGGAACCATCATTGCAAGGAATCTGCTTTGTACCCAGTCACACAGTTACGCAAAGGTGGTACTGAGCGGATTCCCGAATTATCCGGGAACACAGATTATCCGCATAGGGTTTTTCCTGACGAATCTGCTCACAAGGGCGCGTGGACCGATGTATCATTCCAAGCTGGTGCAGCAACTGTCGGTGGGAAATTTCAATAAGCAGATAAAACATGCAAAAACCGAAGTGGACTGGATCTGTTCCGATGAGCAGGTGGTACAGGCATATCTGAAAGATCCGTATTGCGGGCACGGATTTAGTGTTTCCGCTTTTCACGATCTGTATATGCTGACAACTGCCATGCATCAGGTGTCAAATTACCGGGATGTAAATGAGACATTACCGATTCTGATGATCCGCGGCAGCGAAGATCCGTGCACCGGGTATGAAAAAGGTGCCAAAGACAGTGTGGACACGCTGAAACAGGCAGGTTTTTCCAATATTTCCACAATTACCTATCCGCATATGCGCCATGAAATACTGAATGAGAAAGAAAATGAAAAAGTTTACGCGGATGTGATTGCATTTTACGAGAAAACGTGAGGTTGTGACTTGTAAAATCACAGGGGCTTTATTATAATGGTAGAAAAATGGTGTACTTTTGAAAAATGCACCACATAAATGCAAAAATGCATTTTAGAAAACAGGAGGAAACACAATATGGATCAGGAGAAAGTCATCGTCATTGACTTCGGTGGTCAGTACAATCAGCTGGTTGCACGCCGCGTCCGCGAGTGCAATGTGTACTGTGAGATTTATTCTTACCGTACCGACATCGAACAGATCAAGGCAATGAATCCAAAGGGAATTATCCTCACCGGCGGCCCGAACAGCTGCTATGAGGCAGATTCCCCGACATACACGAAAGAATTATTTGAACTTGGCATCCCGGTTCTCGGTCTGTGCTATGGTGCGCAGCTGATGAATCATATCCTCGGTGGAAAAGTAGAAAAGGCACCGGTACGTGAGTACGGAAAAACGGAAGTGTTCGTGGACAAGTCTTCTCCGCTTTTTGAGGGAGTGGCAACGGATTCGGCAGAAGGATCTACCATCTGCTGGATGAGTCATTTTGATTATATTTCCAAGCCGGCACCGGGATTTCAGGTGGTAGCACACACCGCTGACTGTCCGGTAGCGGCAGATGAAAACCCGGAGAAAAAACTTTATGCAATCCAGTTCCATCCAGAAGTACTGCATACCGTAGAGGGAAGCAGGATGCTTCACAACTTTGTAAGAAATATCTGTGGATGTGCCGGCACCTGGCGCATGGATTCTTTCGTGGAGCATACAATCAAAGAGATCCGTGAAAAAGTCGGTGATGGAAAGGTTCTCCTGGCATTATCCGGCGGTGTGGATTCTTCTGTTGCAGCAGGACTTCTTTCCCGCGCAATCGGAAAACAGCTTACCTGCGTATTCGTCGATCACGGTCTGCTCCGAAAGAACGAAGGAGACGAGGTCGAGGAAGTTTTCGGACCGAACGGACAGTTTGACCTGAACTTTATCCGTGTCAACGCGCAGGAGCGTTATTATGGAAAACTTGCCGGTGTGACAGAACCGGAGAAAAAACGTAAAATTATCGGAGAGGAATTTATCCGTGTCTTCGAGGAAGAGGCAAAGAAGATCGGAGCCGTGGATTTCCTGGCACAGGGAACCATCTACCCGGATGTGGTAGAGTCTGGACTTGGCGGAGAATCCGCAGTGATCAAGTCCCACCACAACGTCGGCGGTCTCCCGGATTATGTGGATTTCAAGGAAATCATCGAGCCGCTGCGCAACCTCTTCAAAGATGAAGTCCGCAAAGCGGGTCTGGAGCTTGGCATCCCGGAGAAACTTGTCTTCCGTCAGCCATTCCCGGGACCGGGACTTGGTATCCGTATTATCGGTGAGGTAACTGCAGAGAAGGTTCGTATCGTGCAGGATGCCGATTACATTTACCGTGAGGAAGTGGATGCCGCGGTAGAGGAATACCGCAAAGAGCATGGAGAGGCACCGGAGTGGATGCCAAACCAGTATTTCGCCGCACTCACCAATATGCGAAGCGTAGGTGTCATGGGCGATGAGAGAACGTACGATTACGCGGTTGCACTGCGCGCGGTCAATACGGTCGATTTCATGACAGCGGAAGCTGCCAATATACCGTTCGAGGTGTTACAGAGAGTTATGAGCAGGATTATCAATGAAGTGAAGGGGGTAAACCGCTGCTTCTATGATATTACCAGTAAGCCGCCTGGGACGATTGAGTTTGAATAATTGCAACTTAATACAAGTCGCTTCATGTGGCAGATAATCTATAAGGTTATCTGCCATTATATAAATTGCTTAAATATCAAGGATATTTGTTGCCAGTAAAAGAAAATAATCCTACCTAAAAGATTGCGGAGGTTTAATGATGAATAAAGTATTAATTACTGGGTTGGGAGTTGCAAAGGAATTAGGAATTTGCGAAATATGCAATTTAAATTTTTCATGGTTGGTAAATAACCCGTCGACAATATTGTGGGCTGATCAATTATACATACCTCGGGTATCATATGATGCGCAAATTGCAAACCAAGAATCTAAAAGTGATAAAGTTATAGGTATGTTTTTAGAGATGGCAGAGGAACATGGTATAATCAAGAAACTAAATTTAACTGATATGTATCAAGAGGCAGTGGGAGATAAAATACATCAAAAAATGTTGGCAGATTCGCAAGCCTTATTAAAGACTTTTCCAGAAATAATAAGGAAAGGAGACAAAGAAGTTCCAAACGAGATTCTAATAGGCGATGAAGGATACTGTGGTGCGTGGATGTCTTCTATATATGCAGGCATAAAAGTTGCTAAAGATATTGATGCTAATTGTCTGTTTAGTAAAAGAGAACATACTTTTCTGAAATATTTGTATGGACTAGATGCCAAGAGGATAAATGATAATTCCATTAATAATGTTTATTCAGAAGTTTTTTCCTTGTTTATGCCAGAGAAACTAGCGGTACATAGCTATGCGTTTACCGATGAAGAAAGGTGTGAACAGTGTGTGCATTTCAAACAATGTAAAGAGAACTACTTAACGGATACTGAAAAAACATTGGTGAAAATGTTTAAGTGGAGAGAATACGATGAATTGCAGCAAGCAAAAGAAGAAATTAATAAAATTATTTCTTTAAAAAATGATATTTCATCACAGAAAGATATAGATGATGTTATTAAAGAGTTTAAAGGAAGACAGGACAAGATTAATAGGAACATTAATAAAAGATTTCCTAAAATTGAAAGATGGACAAAAATGACAACAGTTTTAGCAACTCCAATCACAATAGCATCCGCAATATCAGGAAATATACCATTAACTATTGGTGGTGCAGTTGCAACAGGAGTGGCACAAGCAACTGATAATTTGTTAGAAATATATAAAAGTAAAAATAATTGGGTTGGTTTTGTAAATGATATGAAGAACGATGCAATTTAGAATGGCAACACTTTGGCAACAGAAAATCAGCAAGCCCAAATAATATATGTAGTTGAGATAAAATATCGGCAAAAAAGAGATAAAACTTAAACTGAAATGTTTAGTGACAACTATGAACTTGCCGAGTTTGAGTAAGAGCCACAAGTCTTGGAACCCGCTAAACAAGCGGCTTCCGAGACTTTTTCTTTTGCGCTGCTACTAATTTGCTACTAATAGCAACTACTCCGTATCACACCGTTTCGGTGGCAAATCAGTGTAGGTTTGTGTTAAATTATCTTTCTTTGAGGCATCTGTATTATTTTGGCAGATGTCTTATTTTTGGTTAATGGTGCTGGACCATATGGAAGATTTGCTGTTATAGCATTTGTTGTGGAAGCATCTGTATCAGGTACTTCTTCGCAGTTGTAAGGTATTCCGGCTGCTTCAAGTAATGGATCTCCATCTGGTGGTTCTGGTGTTGGTGTAACACTTGCTGCAGCTGCCAGTTGCCCAGATTGTTCACGAGCTTCTGCTGTTTATGTGGAAACAGATGGGAGTATGTGTTTAGTGTTGTGGATACTTTCTCATGTCCAAGCCTGTCTGCGAGGATTAATGCATCACAGCCCTGATTAATATGTAGGCTGGCGTGCGAATGTCTGATATCATGGATTCGTATGTTTTTCACACCTGTGTTTTTGCAGCCTCTTATCATTTCGTGAGAGAGATAGGACTTTGTTATAGGGAAAAGTCTCTCATCAGGAGTAATCATATATCTGGTTGAAATAAATTCCCTTAGCTCGTCACAGAGAAAGTCTGGAATTGGAACCTTTCGTTTACTCTTTCTCGTTTTGGGAGTTGTGATGACATCCTTGCCCTGAAGTCTCTGGTAAGTCTTGTTGATATCAATAAACTTGTTAGGCGGTAGCATAAGATTGTTCTCGGATGTAATGAAAAGGCTGGGTATAAAGCCAGATGGAGATGAACTTTATGATGAGTTTCAGAAGATTTATGATGAGAGTGTTGATAGAGATACTAATACGGAAAAAGTAGAAGACAAGATGTGGAATAGGGGCAGAGGAAGGTGATTCCTCTGTCTCAATTTTTTTTGATAATATTATGCGTGCATGATTTCGAGAACTCAAAATTTGTAATTGTATAAGCAAAAAACTGATGATATAATAAAAATCAAGATAAAAGGACTATTTGACGTGATAATCGGAGGAAATAACATGTCAGAAAATCAAGTAAAAATAACTTATAAACCTTTATGGAAGTTGTTAATTGATAGGGATATGACGAAAACTGAATTAAGAAAAAAAACACAGATAGCACCAAGTACATTTACCAAAATGAACAACGATCAACAGGTGTCGTTAGATATACTGGCTAGGATATGTGTTGAATTGAAATGTGGCTTTGATGATATTGTGGAGATAGAACGATAGTGATATTGCAAAATGAAGAAACATGTGCAGATAAATATAGTAAGTTGCTAATAGAAAGGAATTTATAAATGGCAGTTCAAAATAATGCTAATATTGGATTTGAAAAACAAATATGGGATGCGGCTTGTGTTCTTTGGGGACACATTCCGGCAGCAGAATACAGAAAGGTTATCGTAGGACTTATTTTTCTGCGTTACATATCAAGTGCATTTGAAAAACGATATCAACAGCTTGTTGAAGAAGGCGATGGTTTTGAAGATGATAAGGATGCATACGCAGAAGATAATATTTTCTTTGTACCAGAGGATGCCCGTTGGAGCAAGATTGCATCTGCAGCGCATACTCCAGAAATTGGCACTGTTATCGACGATGCAATGAGAACTATTGAAAAGGAAAATACAACTCTTAAAAATGTGCTTCCAAAGAATTATGCAAGTCCAGATTTGGATAAGAGAGTATTAGGCGAGGTTGTTGATCTTTTCACTAATATGGATATGGGAGATACAGAAGAAAGCAAAGACCTGCTTGGCAGAACATACGAGTATTGCATTCAGCAGTTTGCAGCATACGAAGGTGTTAAGGGTGGCGAGTTCTATACGCCTGCAAGTATTGTTAAAACAATCGTTTCTATTTTGAAACCATTCAAAAACTGTCGTGTATATGACCCATGCTGTGGTTCGGGTGGTATGTTTGTTCAGAGTGCAAAATTTATCCAGGCACACAGTGGCAAACGCGGAGAAATCGCTGTTTATGGTCAGGAGTCTAACGCTGATACTTGGAAGATGGCAAAAATGAATATGGCTATTCGCGGTATCGATGCAGATTTTGGACCTTATCAGGCAGATACATTTTTCAATGATTTACATAAAACACTCAAAGCTGATTTTATTATGGCAAATCCGCCATTCAATCTTTCAAACTGGGGACAAGACAAGTTAAAAGATGATGTTAGGTGGAAATATGGAACGCCGCCAGCAGGAAATGCCAACTATGCGTGGATTCAGCATATGATACATCATCTTGCACCAAATGGAAAAATAGGTCTTGTACTTGCTAATGGAGCTTTATCATCTCAGTCTAGTGGTGAGGGAGAAATTAGAAAGAATATTATTCAGGCTGACCTTGTAGAAGGTATCGTGGCACTGCCTACGCAGTTATTTTACAGCGTTACAATTCCGGTTACACTTTGGTTTATTTCTAAGAATAAAAAGCAGAAAGGTAAAACCTTATTTATAGATGCTCGTAAGATGGGACATATGGTTGACCGCAAACATAGAGATTTTGATGAGGAAGATATTCAAAAGTTAGCTGATACATTTACTGCATTCCAGAACGGAACACTTGAAGACGTGAAGGGCTTCTGTGCAGTAGCCTCTCTTGAAGACATTGCAAAGCAGGATTATATCCTTACTCCTGGTCGCTATGTTGGTATTGAAGAACAGGAAGACGACGGTGAACCATTCGAAGAAAAGATGGCAAGACTTACTTCTGAACTTTCGGATATGTTTGTTAAATCGCATGAGCTTGAAGATGAGATTAGAAGAAAGTTGGGGGCTATTGGCTATGAAATTTGATGATAATGAATTATATAGTATTCCATCTAGTGTAAATGGTACTCAATGCTCATTGCATAATTTAGCAAAATGGAAAAATGGCTTGGCATTTAAAAAGATCAACTTTTCGGATGAAGGCGTGCCTGTTATTAAAATTGCAGAGTTAAATAATGGAATTGGACCAACAACAGCTTATACAAAAGAGATTTTTTCAGAGGACGTACATCTAAAACGTGGAGACTTGCTGTTTTCCTGGTCTGGAAATCCGCAGACGTCAATTGATACTTTTAGGTTTGATTTGGAAGAAGGTTGGCTTAATCAACATATTTTTAAAGTGACCTGGTCCTATGTCAAGATTTAGTACAAGTTAAAATGAGAAATTT
>UMDY01073837.1_pt1 | contig 18055 bp, 10 predicted proteins | sample 1964591 | NCBI WGS metagenome assembly UMDY01 (sample SAMEA4836004, study PRJEB28245) | human gut metagenome | biome: gut microbiome; material: fecal sample | place: Denmark | collected 2008
AAAGAGCCAGTTCCGCAAATTTCTGGCTTCGGGTATGTCGGACGACAAGACGATTGTCATTTCCACCCATCAGGTGCGTGACATTGACAAAGTACTGGACCATGTGCTGATTATGGACAACAGCCGCGTATTGCTGGACGAATCCACTGCCAGCATTTGCAGTAAGCTGTTCTTCTTGGAGAGTGACGACCGGGAGTTGGCTGCGACTGCCTTGTACACGCTTCCCTCCGTACAAGGCAATTTCTTGATGCTGCCCAATACGGAAGGTGAGGAATCGGAGATTAATCTTGAACTGCTGTTTGGCGCCGTACTTGCAGAGCCTGGGAAGATAGCGGAAATGTTTCACACTAAAACAAATGAATAATGATACGCGATACCTTTTTTAGTTTGCATCGCTTTGTGAACGTATGCCGCAAAGAGATGGTGGAGAATTGGAAGACCTATATACTCCGCTCGGTGATGGTCTACGGAATGTTGGCCATAGTCTTTGTCTGGAATGGATACTATCAGTATCACAATCTGGAAGCGGGAGCTGTGGGCATGGACCCTATCTGGGAGTTTGAGTCCAGATTCTTTCTTTGGGGACTTGTCATTTGGGGATGCATTAGCGCCTCGTTTACCATGGAAAGGATGAAAAGCAAGACGAGTCGTACCGTTGTGCTCATGACACCTGCCACCATGTTCGAGAAATTCTTTGCCCGCTGGCTGGTGGCTACCTGCGGCTTTATCTTGGTCTTTCTGATAGCTTTCAAGCTGGCGGACTTGACAAGAGTCGTCTTCTATCTTCTGGCCTACCCGGAGCTGCATGTCGTTCACTCCTTTCCGTTGTGGGAATTCTGCTGTAACACGAACTGTTTCTATGAGACGATAGGAAGCGGACCGGCTGTGGTGGGGATATTCCTGAGCTGCTACTTTTTCCTACAGTCTTTCTTCCTGCTGGGCAGTACGGTCTGGCCCAAAAATGCACTTATCAAGACTTTTGCGGCCGGTGTCTGCATCTACGTTTCATATATCCTGATAGCTGTATTGTGCCTGAAGGCCATTCTGCCTAATAACTTCTTCATGACTGAGCCCTATATTGACAGGGAGGCATCGGGCGGCTGGCTGATTTTTATAACTTCGTTTTTCGCCCTTTTCAACTGGGTGCTTGCCTATTTCCGTTTCAAGGAGTCCGAAATCATTAATCGCTGGTAACTATGAACTTTAAGGAAAGTAAAGCCATCTACCTGCAAATAGCAGACCGCATTTGCGACGAGGTACTTCTCGGGCAATATCAGGAGGAAGAACGTATTCCTTCGGTACGGGAATATGCGGCTGTGGTAGAGGTCAACGCCAATACGGTGATGCGTTCGTACGACTACTTGCAGACGCAAGGAGTGATTTACAACAAGCGGGGTATCGGCTATTTTGTGTCGGTAGGTGCACGTAAGCTGATTCTTTCGTTGAGGAAAGAGTATTTTCTGAAGGAGGAAGTGGATTATTTCTTCAAGCAGATTTTCACGCTGGGCATCTCTGCCGAGGAGTTGTCCGGGATGTATCAGGAGTTTATCAAGAAACAAAAATAAAAGAAGACAGTTATGAAACGAACGACTTATATAATGATAGGAATGCTGGTTACCGGTGTGGCAATGGTATGCGGACTCATGTTCTATGTGGTGGACCGCAATGTCACTCAGAAAGATAATTTTATGGAAATCGGCGGAGAACGGAAAACGGTGCAGCTGCCCTCGTGCAGGGTGTTGAAGCTGACACAGCCTCCGGTGGTGTGGAAACAGAAAAAAGAAGGTATTGTGGAGGCAGAGCGTATGTTCTCGTTCGGGGAAGTGCCGTTGGAGGTAACTGCCGGAGACTCTTTGCAGCAGGGCAGTTTCTCCTATGCAGGGGATATGGAGGCTTTTATGTCGATGACTTCCGTTGGCGATACCCTGCTCGTCACCTTTGACTTTCCGGAGGATAAGCTGGAACAGCATCTTCAGAATGACATTTGGATAAGGGTTCGTTCAGAAGGGATGGAATTGCGGTTGCCTGCGGAGGTACAAGCGGTTGTGGTAGATGTGGAAGATATGGAAGCCAATTTCTACGGACTCCGTTGCGATACGCTCTCTTTCCGCACGCGATACCTTGCCCGGCTGGAAGATTGCCATGTCACTGCGCTTGCGGCGCAGGCGCAGAGCTTGCATTTCAACAGCGGCACAGTGCGCAACCTTTATCTGAATCTGGACGAGATAGCCGACTGGGATGTCAATACCGGTTCCTTCCATATCGATACGGAGCATCTGTCCGGCAGTCGCTATCATCGTTGTCTTTTGCAGAAGAATGAATGCCGCCGGGTGTTCTGGACACCGTTAAAGGATGATGCCTCTTTGAGTGTGGAGTTAAAACAAGCAGTTAAAATAGAAGTAGGTGAGTAGCCATAATACGAAATGACTTATCTTTGCACATGAATCAAAAAGTGTAGAGTATATGGCCTTGCAATTGGCATTCGTATTGGTAGCTATCATTATAGGCGCCCGCTTGGGCGGCATTGGACTAGGTGTAATGGGAGGGATAGTTCTGGCAATTCTGACGTTTGGTTTCGGATTGCAGCCTACATCACCTCCCATTGACGTTATGTTGATGATAGCCGCCGTCATTTCTGCCGCATCCTGCATGCAGGCGGCTGGCGGACTGGATTATATGGTAAAGCTGGCAGAACGGTTGTTGCGGAAGAATCCTTCGCAGGTCACCATCTTGAGCCCTATTGTGACCTATTTGTTTACTTTTGTTGCCGGCACGGGACATGTGGCATATTCGGTGCTTCCCGTGATTGCCGAGGTTGCCACGGAGACCAAGATTCGTCCCGAGAGGCCATTGGGCATTGCGGTGATTGCTTCGCAGCAGGCTATTACGGCAAGTCCCATTTCGGCTGCCACCGTCGCACTGCTTGGGTTGCTGGCGGGATTTGATGTCACCTTGTTTGATATTCTGAAAATAACGATTCCTGCTACCATTATCGGGGTACTTGTGGGCGCCTTGTTCTCCATGAAGGTGGGCAAGGAGTTGGCAGACGACCCGGAGTACAGAAAGAGGTTGACCGAAGGCTATCTTGATGTCAAGAAGGTGGAGATAAAGGATATACACAATAAACGGCATGCCGTCTTGTCTGTGCTTATCTTTATCCTTGCCACTGTTTTTATCGTGTTCTTTGGTTCGTTCGACAGTTTGCGTCCTGCCTTCGTGATAGACGGCGAGACGGTGAGACTCGGCATGTCCGCCATTATCGAAATCGTGATGCTCTCTGCCGCCGCCCTCATCTTGCTGCTGACTCGCACCGACGGCATGAAGGCAACGCAAGGTTCCGTCTTCCCGGCAGGCATGCAGGCGGTGATTGCCATATTCGGCATTGCCTGGATGGGAGATACTTTTCTTCAGGGAAACATGCTTCAGCTGACCCAGTCCATCGAGGGAGTGGTGAGGCAAATGCCGTGGCTGTTCGGGATAGCCTTGTTTGCCATGTCGATTCTGCTTTATAGCCAGGCCGCCACTGTGCGTGCACTGATGCCTTTGGGCATCGCTTTGGGCATTTCGCCTATGATACTGGTTGCTCTGTTCCCCGCTGTAAACGGTTACTTCTTTATTCCCAACTATCCCACCGTAGTAGCAGCCATTAATTTCGACCGTACCGGAACTACCCGTATCGGCAAGTATGTGCTGAACCACTCGTTCATGCTTCCCGGACTTGTTTCGACTGGCGTTGCCATCGGGCTGGGGTTGCTTTTCATCAGGATATTCTAAGGGAAACCGCTGCTTTCAATCCGTTGTATATAGGGCTTTGTTTACTTGTGTATAGGGGAGTGTTCCCTTTTACTCATTGCCTTATCAGCGCCTAATGGTCGTGCGGCGATCTGCTGACGGCTGTTAAGCGGGTTGTTGATGGCCGTTAGGCGATTGCATCATGGCCGTTGCATACTGTTGATTCCTTATGTCCGACGTAATAAATACCTTCATTCTCTGAATAAAGCACAGAGGAAAACAGTATTGAAGTCTTGGCTTTGTGTGGCTGTACGCATTTGTTCTGATTGCATTTGAAGGGGGAGGAGATGGAATTAATACCGTGTTTGCAGGATATTGATTTCGTCAGGTACGATATAAATAAGATGTGATGCAAGAAATTAATAACTTGTGTTACTACATGTTATCTTCTTGTGGTGTCAGTATTTCTGTTTGTGAAACGGTGTGGAAGCAAATTTTGCTTCCACACTTTTGAGTTGCTTCCACCGCATCTGTAATGCCGATGAATAAAGGGATGTGGAGAGGAGGTGGAAGTGTGGAAGCAATTTGCACAAACATTATTTGCGCAAACATTTTTTTCTGTCCTTGATGGGAATTAAAAAAATGAGGATAAAACGGTTTATAAAACCTTTTATCCTCATTGTAGTTGCGGAGATCCGACTCGAACGAATGACCTTTGGGTTATGAGCCCAACGAGCTACCAACTGCTCCACTCCGCGATGTTATCGTTTTGTGGGTGCAAAGGTACGGCTTTTTATTTAATATGCAAATAAAATGCATGATATTTTTTAGTATAACTCTGATGAAATATTTAAAAAATTGATAATGAGTGTGTTTTCTCCTTTCTTTTTTTGACTGTTTATTAATTCCTATTTTTTATTAATAATGGCTCAAGCTTATCTGCTATCATGCGATAGGCTTCCAGAGTGATATGTAATCGGTCTTTTAGATAGAGTTCTTCTCTAAGTTTGCCATTAGTTCCATACATCATAGAAGTAATATCAAGAAGAGTGACGTTGGAACTGTTAAAAGAGAAAAATCATTTCATATTCTTCATGTTGTTAAATTGTGTAACCTATGGTAAAAATCTTTCTGTTGATTTGTATTATATCACTGTTTTGCGGGAGTATTTAATATCCGTTTTATCTGTTGGTGTAATATATAGAAAGCAGGTTCACCCATAGGACCATGCCCATGCCCGCCGATTTCATAAAGATAAGTGTCTTCATGCCCGACAAGTTTCATCATCCGCCACATGTAAGCGTTTTCCTCATAACGTCCAAAAAGCTCTAACTCCCGATCACCGGTTATAAGTATCAAGGGGGGGGCATCTTTTCTGACATGAAATAATGGGGCGAATTCATCGATAGTAGGTTGTAGATTATCAATACCGTTCATTTTACGATAGGAAAAATGACTAATGACTTGGCCGCTAAAGGGAATCAGACCTGCAAGGGAATCTGCATCTATACTGTACTCTTTTAACCATTTTTTGTCTAATCCAATCATTGCAGTGAGGTAGCCGCCTGCCGAATGGCCGGAAACAAATATTTTCTTTTTGTTTCCTCCGTATTTTTCTACTTCTTTAAAAGTCCAGGCTATGGCTGCTGCCGCATCGCCTAAACATTCCGAGATTGTTACTTTGGGAAGTAAACGGTAGTTTACAGCTATCACTATCATGCCACTTTTCTTTAATTTGGTTGGAATGGACTTATTGCCACTAGTCAATCCTCCTCCATGAAACCATATTACAGTTGGGCAATCCTTTAGATTTTCAGGATAATAGATGTCTAACTTGCACCGTTCTTGAGCATATGCATCTTGCGATGTTGCATAGGTTAAATTTTCAATTGTCTTGTAGACGGTTTCCTGAGCGTTGGTAAAGGTGCATATGAGAACGCTCAAACATAAAAGTATTCTTTTCATTTTAATAAATAAAATATTGTATGTGATTATTAATCAGGGTTATTTGTTATTAATGAGATAAGGTTCTATTATTTTGGCAAATTCTTTATAAGCAAGTACGCTGGGATGAAGCCTGTCACTAATATAGAACTTTTCAGGTAAAGCTCCATTCTTGTCATATAGACGTGATGTTATATCAACGTAGGTAACTTGGTGGCTGTCTTTGAAGTAGTCTTGTATCAGTTTGTTCACCTCTCTTTCCTTTGGAATCCAGTCGGGCATAGAAGGGGATGGATGAAAAGAAAGGAGAATAACCGGAACGCCAGGAAGATGAATATCCAATAAACGGCAGAAGCACTTAATGTCTTCGAAAACACGTTCGATGGATACGCCATTATAAAGATCATTCGCACCGCATAACAACACTATCTGTGCCGGTTTGTAGGCTACTACCAGGCGTTGATAGTGGTATAAATAGTCGCTGATCCATGAACCGCCATATGCACGATTTAAAACCCTATGATTGGGGAAATAACTGCCGGTATTTTTCCACATGCCCAATGAGGAACTGCCGATAAAAAGAATGCTTCCTGGTTTAGGAAAATCTTTCTCGTCCATGCTGTAATAATTGTCCAGCTGTTCTTTATAGGCGTTTGCTCTGAAATACAAAGAATCTTGAGCGTTTGCTATGCTATACACAAACAGCAGAAAATAAATGATTGATATATTCTTTTTCATTCTCTTTAGCTTTTTGTAAATATTGGTAGCTCATCTAAGAATCTTCCAATGTTATTATTCTGTTCTTTTTAAAAGAAGTTGTTACGAATCTCTTTAGCAATGTAACGTCCTATCAATCGTTGCCCTTCTATATCCGGATGTACTCCATCCTTTAGATAGCGCCCACGGGTGTTGGAATTTTCGAAAAACTGACTAATACCGCTTTCGCCGTAACAATCAATAACCTGAACGGATAAAGCTTGACTGACTTGGCGCAACACTTCATTTCGTTTCCGATGCATTTCATTTTTTGCCTTGTCCCCGGTCTGTATAGGCAACCATACGAATACACGGCATTCCGGGAAGTTCTCAAGTATAGTTTGAATTGCCCATCTTGCCCCTCCTGCCATGGTCGTCACATTAACATCGTCCAGCGTTCTTGCTGATAATGCTTCTGCAACTCCATCAAGTTTTGTATCATTTGAGCCCATTGCAAAAACGAAAACATCGGGTGCGGGATAAACACCGTCCTTTACTTCTGAGATAAATTTCTGAATATGTACTTTGGATACATTATTATGTCTCATTTGCAATTCTTTCTTATCTTTTGTAGGCTTCCATCCATCTGAAATTCCGGCAAAGTTGTCACTGTTGTAATCTTGTGTATCAGGATGGCATGCAAAGGTAGACGAACCAACTGCAACATTATGGTGTGATGCAAATCCCAATAAATCGACTACGGTCTTTGACCATTGGTTGCCAGAGGTAGTGCTGCTGCCATCACAACCAAAGTTCAATTTGCTAAAATTTGTTGTTTGTGCTTGGACTATCAGGCATAGTCCCCATCCTAACATTAGAAATATAATTCTTTTCATGTTTTGTTTCTCTTAATAACCGTAATTATTAGCTCCTATTAATTTGTTCTCAGCAATTTCTGCAGTCGGAATTGCATATAGTAAGTTCTTTTTTGAGCGAATGGTAGAGCGGTTGGCTGAGCCGCAGACAATGAATTGTGTGTCGTTCATAACGTCTAAATATAGTCCCCACCGTAAAAGGTCAAATTTCCTATTGAATTCTTGGCAAAATTCCAAAGCACGTTCTTTCAGGACTAGACTTCTTGCCTCTATCTTATCGGTCACCTTATTTGTATATAAGGTTGTAGCTTTTGCCCGTTTTCTTATGACATCAATATCTTTCATTGCAGCTGTTATATCCCCCAATTCTACTTCTGCTTCAGCTCTGAGCAGGAATGCTTCTGCATAGCGAATTAAAATTACATCTTGTTCTGATTGTGACGCTTCTTTCTGTTTAAAGAAGGTTGGATTAGAGATATCACCTTTATACCATTTAGTCAGACATGGCACTCCGTATTTATATTCCGCGTTAAAATCAGGAACAAAAGCTTTTAGATTGTCCGGTAGACTCTCTGCATTATATTCGTCCGAGAGAGAGGGAAAAGAAACCCATTTTGTGGAGGTGTAGCTTGTTAGGAAGTAATGCCATACACCGTGCACAATACGGTCATCCTCTTTGTCAAATTGGGTATATAGATTAGGGGCCATATATATCCATGCGCCACTGCCACCGTAAGGAGCCGGAGTGTAATAGCTATGTAAACCTGATGTTTGAAAGTCTACGTCACTTACACTGGTTGCTCCCCATACAAATTCTTTGTTTTTCCTATTGTTACCACCCCAAAGGTTTAGATACCCTTCTACTAAATCAAAATCAACACCTCTTCGTGCAATGACCATGTCGCAAAGCTCTTTTGCACGTTGATAACACTGCTGGGCATCTATGTTTTCAGCTCCTTCAACTGCATTGCAGGTATATTTTTTATCCACTCCCTTGATATCTACAATTATTTCTGTATTTCCTTTGCAGGTTAATGCGCTGGAACCCATAGTGCAATATACGCGTGCCAATAATAGTGCTGCAGCAGTTTTATCTGCATGCCCCCAAGCGCCGACATTGCCTTCTGATGTATAATACATGTATTCTAAGCAAGTTTCCAGGTCATTGACAATTGTGTTGTAGACTGCTTCTACGGAAGCTCTGGGACAATCTGTCTCTGCTTCCGAAGATAATCTCAATGGGACGGCACCATACATTCTTACCAGATGGAAATAAGCGAATGCCCGTAGAAAAAGCGTTTCACCATACAACTGCCTGACAGCGGATTCTGTCTGATAAGAATCTGTAGATTCCAGAGCTTCTTTAGCTTTGTTTGCCCGACTGATCATTCTATAAAAGACACTCCACAAATCATTGTTTGTATTATAGGCATAGTGTCCGGTGATATCGCCGCTACCTGCAGAACTGAGTACCCAAGCTGGAGCCCCACAATGATCGTTGTCGTAGTCCATCCAGGCCATATACGTCTGTTCCATACACCAGTTATCCCAAAAAGTCGCATAGATACCGGTTACTAGTTGTTCTGCTCCTTCTTCAGTCTGACCTAATTTCTCTGATGTGATAGAATAAGGGGTTTCTTCCAATGAACAGCTTGTTGCAAATGCTGCCATCGAGCATATCATTATCAATAGTATTTTCTTCATGATTCGTTTTTATTAATTAAAAAATAACATTAAGTCCCAAAGTAAAGCTTCTCTGCTGGGGATAGGCTCCAGAATCAATACCCCTTAAAGAAGGCGTGGAGCCAAAAGAATTAACCTCAGGGTCATATCCGCGGTATTTGGTGAAGGTCAACAAGTTATTGGCAACCACGTTGAACCGTACGCTATTTATGAACTGAAATGGTTTTCTAATTGTATATCCTATGGATAGAGTGCGTAATTTTAAATAAGAGCCGTCTTCTAGATATAATCTGGAAAAACGAATGTCACGTCCTGAATAATTGAATATCTTAGGGGCAATTCCGCTATTGGGATTTATGCTCCATGATTGTTCATATACGTAGTATGGAACGTTCTGGGTCTGTCCCAGGTTATAAAAACGTAATGAGTTCATATTGAATACGTCATTTCCTTCCACACCTTGAAAAAGAATGCTGAAATCGAAATTCTTCCAGGTCAGGTCCATATTGAATCCATAAAAATACTTAGGATTTGCATCTCCAATCCATGTTTGATCCTGGTCTGTGATAAAACCGTCTTCATCAAGATCTTTATATTTAAGTTCACCGATCCAGTCTCTACGAATTATTTCTTCTGTAGCCGCATCAGAACCGTTCACTGTGTAATCTGGATATTGGGTTTGGAATTGCTTACTATTAATGACTTCCTCGCGTGAGTTCCAGATACCGTCTGTGACAAAACCATAAAATGAACCGATAGAATGACCATCAGCAATAGCATACGGGCGCAAGCTGTTATAGATAGAGTTGGGGAACATCGGGTCTTTGCCAAAATCGCAAATCTCATTCTTGTTAAATGATATGTTGCCACCGAATGACAATGAAAAGTCTTTGTTTTGAATTGCTCTTACATTTAAGCTGGCTTCAAGTCCGCGATTGATAACAGAACCGCTATTGGAAAGTATCTGTAAGATGCCGGTGCTTGGGGGAACTTGCTTGTATTGCAACAGATCCGTGGTCTTTTTATAATAATAATCTACTTCCAATGATATCCGCTTTAATATATCCAATTCAATGCCTGCATCATGCTGCCAAGTAGTTTCCCATGTTAAATCCTTATTTCCTGGATTATATACATTCGTTGCATATCCATTTTCAACCGATGTGCCGAATGGATAATTGGCTGCAGCCATAATGGCAAAAGTTTGGTAAGAGCTGATGGCCTGGTTGCCGGAAGCTCCGTAGCTATAGCGAAGTTTTATATTATCAAAGATATGAGATACTCCTTTCATGAATTTCTCTTCTGACAGCCGATATGAGAAGCCGACAGAGGGGAAAAAGGCTGCGCGCTTGCCTTTGGCAAATTTACTGGAGACGTCATCACGTGCGGTAAAAGTCAGATAATATTTGCCTGCATAATTATAGGCAAGCCGTCCGATCAGTGAAAACAAACGTGAGTCCCCCTTGCCAGAGGTGGCTGATAACATCTCACTTGCATCTTGAAGCAGCCAACCATTGGTAGCATCCGTACCGAAGCCTTGTACTGTAACTACTTTGTTATAGTTACTGGACGCTTCCCAGGAGGTTCCTGCGGTTGCGCTTACATTATGTTTACCCCAAGTTTGGTTGAACATTAACAAATTGTCGAACACCAATGATGACCGCCAATTATCTCCACCGTATGATTTTCCGTTCACATATTTACCTTCGGCCATAGTTCTCGGCCAGTATTTATTGGCATCATTATGAGTATAGTTATATCCAAGAACAGTTCTGAAAATCAAGCCTTTTGTTAGCGTTATATTTAAATAGTTGGAAGTCCTGAAAGATATGTTTCGATTCTCGTTCAACGCATCAGCGTATCGAGTAGGCACTGCTACCATGCTATATTCATTATCCAAATCGTCTTGGGTTTGTGTTGCTGGATAAGTCAATGCTGAGCGGATAATGCCTTCCGTTCCGTTATTTTGGTTGTTTGTAGCAGTCTTGACAATACTTGAATTTGCAAATGAACCCGATATGGATGTACCTACTTTCAGCCAATCTTTCACTTGTCTATTCAAGTTTAGCTTTATGGTATAGCGTGTATAGTCCGAACCTTCAACGATACCTTCTTGGTTCAGATATCCTCCACTTATAGCATAATCGTATCCTTTGGTCTGTCCTGCAATATTTAAGTTGAGGTCATGTGTCACTCCCGTACGGAAAATCTGATCTTGCCAATAATACGGATCGTTACTGAAGTCGTCAGGTCCTTGCAAATAAGTGCCTTCTGCATTCTCAACTCCGGGGAAAGGCAGGTCGGTTTGTTCCCAAGGGAAATTGGAAACTTCTTGGGTGTTGATGTAAGATTGATTCCTGTATGTTGCATAATCACGTGCTCCAAGTACCTTTATCTTTTTCACAGGATTGCTAATTGTTGTTTTATATGAAAATGAAATTTGGTCTTTAACATCTAGTCCGGTACCGCTTTTGGTGGTAATCAGGACTACGCCGTTGGCACCGCGAGAACCGTAAATGGCTGTTGACGAGGCATCCTTCAAGATTTCAATAGATGCGATGTCGCTAGGATTAAGCGAGGACAAGGCATTATTGTAAGTGGGCGAGCTCGAGTCAAAATTGATTGTGTCATCATTGCTGTCTGCGATGGGTACTCCGTCGATTACATACAAAGGTTCAGTAGAACCTTGAAATGAATTTGTACCTCGAATCTGGATGCTGATTCCTCCACCGGGAGCTCCATCGTTTGAAACCACGTTCACACCGGTCAGGCGCCCTTGTAGCCCCTTTTCTAGACTTACTGGGGAACTTTTTAGTAAATCTCCACTTTTTACTTGTGCCACAGCCCCGGTAAGATCGCTCTTTTTTACATAGCCATAACCAACGACAACTACTTCATCCAGCGTTTTGCTATCTTCATGCAAAACAATTTTCATATTTACAGTTGCCTTTACTGTTTGTTGCAAGAATCCGATGTAAGATATCGTCAGTGGAGTTCCTATTGGACAATTCAGTATAAACTGACCGTTGATATCGGTAATTGTACCATTACTGGTGCCTTTCTGTAATATATTGGCTCCAATTATGGGTTCTCCATTCTGGTCAACCACTACTCCTGCTATTTTTTGTTTTTGTTGTACTGTTTCTACAGTCTGGGAGGAAGTTGCCCACGACAAAGAAGGACTTCCGCAGAATAAAAGAGTTATAAAAACTCCTGCCATGAATACATTCTTCATATTTCTCAGATAATTTATTAGATTTATAAAGTTATTAAAAGTAAAACGTTGTTGTTTTAAAGAGAGTAAAATCTCTTTTTGCTCCATATCCTATCCATTCTCCATAACTAAAATCAATTTAAAGGTTGACACTCCATTTTATTTTTCGTAGCTCAAAACACTGGCGGGTATTGTTACCAACCTTTATACCCGCCACATGTTTGAATCTAAGAAAAACAGCACGAATTACAAATCCGCCGTTCTGTGGACAAAAGTAAGGAAACAATAACCTGAAGTACTCCTAATTTGTTTCTCAGTCTGTCCGGTTCGTATTTTTACCCAAACGGGAAGCGTTTTTACCCAAATGGGAAGTAGTTGTACTGTATGTATTTAAAGCAATTTCCTATCTTTGCATACAAACATATTCATCTTATTACCATATGAAGCATTTACTGACAGTCATATTTTGTATGATAGTCTATATCACACAGATTAATGCCCGGCTAACTTTTCAAACATTTGATGTAAAGTCTGGAATTTCAGATAACTATGTTATAGCTATGTTACGTGACCAATACGGGTTTATGTGGTTTGCGACACTTAATGGCTTAAATCGTTATGATGGCTATCAATGCAAGCAATATTGGGTTACTGATTCTGATACTTATAGTAATTGTTTTAATAATATATCGGAGGACGCATCAGGTACTATTTGGGTACGTACTCCCGATCAATATTTCTACTACAATAGAGAGTTGGATAAATTGGAAAGTAACATAGAAAAGCGGTTGAGACCACTGGGAATAAATGATAAAATAGAAATGATACATGTTGACTATGAGCAGAATTTATGGTGCATGACTGGGAATAAGCTATATTATTATGATTTTCAGGATAAAAAACTTCAGGAATTATCTTTTCCAGATAAAGAACTATCGCATATAGTTTCCAGACAATCGTATTCTTGCTTGTTATTTTCTAATGGAGAAATCGCAGAAGTAGACTGGGAAACAAAAACTGTTCGGAAGATTGTTCAATTAGAACTTCCTCGCTCTGGAGAACATCGTATATATATGGATACCCAGTTTAGATTATGGATTTATACAATATATACCTCCAATCTACAGTGTTATGATATTCAAAATAGAAAGATGTTTGAGTTTTCTGGCAAAGAGACTATACAATCGGATATTGTAAAAGCTATCATAGATGATGGGAATGGTAATATCTGGATAGGTACCAATAGTAAAGGCATATACATCTTGAATGAACAGGCCGATAATCTCATGCACATTCATAGAGATTCAGGAACTCCTTTTTCCTTGTCGAGCAATCACATTAATAGTTTCTATAAAGATAATCAGGATATTCTGTGGGTTGGAACGACGAAGCAGGGGGTTGCGTTTACTGATTTGAATAATACCGCCTTTGAAATATGTAAAACTCCTGAGCAGGAAGATATCAGTTGTTTTCAAGAAGATAGGAATGGGAAACTGTGGCTTGGATTTGATGGAAAGGGATTGGCTTGCTATGACAGCAAACAAATAAACTATAAGTTGTTTAATACTCATAATAGTAATATTCCCTCTAATCTTATTATAGGTTCATATCTTGATTCCAAAGGCAAGATGTGGTTCGGTAGTTATGGGGGGGGCATATTTTATGAACAGAATGGAATCTTTTTCCCTTTTAAACAGACTTTGGAATCAATAGAGTATGTCCGGCATATTGCTGATGACAAATATGGAAATTTATGGGTTGGAACGTTTATGCACGGTCTGTATTGTATAGATAACGGAGGGAAAATAACGTCTTATACAAAAGAGAATTCATGTTTATACACCAATACCATTACAGACTTGGTCTATTCAAGTGACCATGCGATGTTATATATTGGTACTAGTACGGGATTATATGAGTTGAATACTCAAACACAGCAACTTGCTCCAGTGAAAGGGAATGATAATGAAGTGTCATTGATAAAAATGCATATTAGTTGCTTATACCGTGATCAACGGGGATTGTTGTGGATTGGAACCAGACATGGAATTCGAATTTATGATGAAAAAAGTAGAACGCTTACTCGTCTTTCTACAAATGATGGTGTATCTCATCCTTATATACGTGGTATTGTAGAAGACCATAATAAAAATATGTGGATAGCTACAGATTGTGGCATTACTCACATTATTGTGGTTGATGACCCTACTGCCCAAGAACTGCAATATCGATGTTATTCCTATTTTAATGAAGATGGTATTGGGGATATTACATTTAACAACTACTCAATTTATTGTAACCGGAAGGGTGAAATTTTAATGGGAGGTACGGGAAAATATTTAAAGATAGACCCTAACCAGGCTTTGTATCACCCCAAGCAACATAAAGTTATTTTTACCGGATTATATTTAGCCAATCAGCGTGTAGACGTAGAGAAAAAAATGCATGACGGGCGAATCTTGTTACAAAAGAATATTCAGTTGCTTGATGAAATTACAATGGATTATTCTGATAGTAATTTTGCATTGGAAATTTCTGCAATGGATTATGGAACACAGCATAAGCTTCAATTTGCATATCGGATGGATGCTAAAGAGGAATGGGTCAGCTTTGAAGGAAATAGAATCCATTTCAACAAACTGTCTCCAGGGATATACAATCTGCAAGTGAAAGTTAATGAACTGCACGGTAGTAGGAATCCAATATCTTATATGACAATTCTGGTACGTCCACCCTTTTGGCTGTCTCCGGTAGCCTATGTTATTTATATGGTACTGTTCTTGTCAGGAGGTGTAGTTTTGCTTAGGCGCCTACGTTCTAGGCATCAACGGATTCTGGTACAACAAAAATGGGAACTTGAAGTAGCCCAGCAGCATGAAATGGATGAAGCAAAGATACGTTTCTTTACAAATATAAGCCATGATTTAAGGACTCCATTGTCACTTATCATAACTCCCTTGGAGAAGTTGATACATTCGGAAAAAGCCGGTCCAATCAAGGACGATTTGGACTTGATGTATCGAAATGCTTCTACTCTGCTTGATGAGGTAAATCAGTTGTTGGATTTTCGTAAACTTGATCAGCAAAAGGTACAATTATCCTTGTCTTACGGAGACATAACTGAGTTTATTGCCGAAACATGCAAGTCTTTCAAGGCGTTATCGCAAAAGCATAATATTGAGTTGAAAGTTTGTATCAACACTTCAAAAATAGAAATGGATTTTGACCGTAACAAAGTGCAGCGAATCATATCCAACCTTCTGTCAAATGCCATCAAGTACAATCATGATAATGGTAGTGTGATAGTTACTATTGACAAGATATTGGCCGGTGATGGGGAACAGATACATATTCAAATAAGTGACACCGGTATCGGTATCAAAAATGAGAATAAGGATAAGATTTTCGACCGTTTCTTTCAGGAACAGCACATTTCTACTACTTATATTGGGAGTGGTATCGGTCTGCATATTGTGAAAGAATATGTTACTCTCCACGGTGGTGAGATAAAAGTAGAGGATAATCATCCCCAAGGGACTATTTTTACAGTTATCCTACCGATTGCCAAGACATTAAAACTGAATTGTACAGAAGATACATCAGCATTTGATGTGGAAGAACAGTTTCATGCTGATATGTCTTCAGTGGACAGAGAAAAGAACTCTTTACTGATAGTAGAGGACAATGATGACTTTCGTAGTTTTCTTGTCGGTTGTTTGCAAGAATATTATCAGGTATATGAAGCGTCTGATGGAAAGAAAGCTCTCACAGTACTTGCGCAACAATCAATCCATGTGGTAATCAGTGATATAATGATGCCAGTAATGGACGGAATGGAATTATGCCGCAAAATAAAGACTGATATCCGCTATTCTCATATTCCAATTATTTTACTTACGGCCCGTACGGCTGAAGAACATATTCTTAGTGGTTTGAAGGAGGGAGCTGATGAATACATTACAAAGCCGTTTAACTTGGAAATACTTTTATTACGTATAAGAAAGTTGTTGATGTGGACTTTGAAGAACCATGATAAATTTAAAACGAGGGACATCTCTCCATCGGAAATAACCATTAGTTCTTTAGATGAACAACTGATAGAGAAAGCCATTCGTATAGTCGAGGAGAATATGGATAATTCAGAATTCTCAGTAGAGGAACTTAGTGCTCAAATAGGAATGAGTCGTAGTGGGTTATATAAAAAGTTAATGCAAATTACAGGAAAATCTCCTTTGGAATTCATGCGGATACTGCGCTTGAAAAGAGGTAGAAAACTTTTGGAAGGAAGTCAAATGAATATTTCACAAATATCTTATCAAGTAGGGCTTTCGCCCAAACAATTTGCCAAGTTTTTTAAAGAGGAGTTTGGATATTTGCCATCCGAATATAAGAAAAAAGAAGAAAAATGAACTTCTCAATAGCTTGGAGTATATTCATTAAGATATTCTTTGTCATTGGTAGCTTCTTATAAGTGAGTAAGAACTACTTGTGGCACTGATTTTTACTCTTGTAGGTCAAGGGAAGAATTTGTAGGAAAATGCTGTTAGATGAAAAAGAATTGTTATCTTTGTCGTGCTCAACTTAAAATAAATAAGTATGAATTGAAACGTTATAATTTGTAAGTGTTTGATATTCAGAACGAAAATAAATAAGCTTTTTTGCTCAAATAATAAAGCAATGTGCAATTAATCTATGACCGTATCGAAGACAAAAGCTAAATTAGTGGACGTTGCCCGTCAGCTGTTTGCAAAGATGGGTGTTGAAAATACCACGATGAATGATATTGCCCTCGCTTCAAAGAAAGGTAGGAGAACGCTCTATACCTATTTTAAGAGCAAGGAAGATATCTACTTGGCTGTTGTCGAGTCGGAGCTGGATATTCTTTCGGATATGATGAAGCACGTGGTAGAGAAAGATATTCAGCCGGACGAGAAACTGATGGAAATGATTTACACTCATCTGGATGCGGTAAAAGAGGTTGTCTTTCGGAATGGTACTCTTCGTGCCAATTTCTTTCGGGATATTTGGAGAGTGGAGAAAGTGCGCAAACGTTTCGATGCTACAGAGACCCAGCTTTTCAAGGAGGTTCTGCGTGAAGGTATGGAGAAGGGTGTTTTCCAGATAGATGACTTGGATATGACTGCCGAGATTGTGCATTACAGTGTCAAAGGTATTGAAACACCTTATATTCGCGGTCATATAGGGGCCAATCTGGACGACGCGGTACGCGATGCCTACGTGACCCGTCTGGTACTTGGTGCATTGGGAAAGAAGTAAGATACATTTTATAAATAATTTTTAAATAATATGGGATTATTAGATGGAAAAACAGCCATTGTGACAGGTGCTGCACGCGGCATCGGCAAGGCTATCGCTTTGAAGTTCGCTCAAGAAGGAGCAAACATCGCATTCACTGACTTGGTGATTGATGAAAATGCCGAGGCTACGGCAAAAGAATTGGAAGCTTTGGGAGTAAAGGCAAAAGCTTATGCCTCCAATGCAGCAAACTTTGAAGACACTGCCAATGTAGTGGCAGAAATCCATAAGGACTTTGGACGTATTGATATTCTGGTAAACAATGCCGGTATCACACGTGACGGTCTGATGATGCGTATGAGCGAACAGCAATGGGATATGGTTATCAATGTCAACCTGAAATCGGCATTTAACTTTATCCATGCCTGCACACCCATCATGATGCGCCAGAAGGCGGGTAGCATTATCAATATGGCATCTGTGGTAGGTGTTCACGGCAATGCCGGCCAGGCCAACTATTCTGCTTCCAAAGCAGGTATGATTGCTTTGGCCAAGTCTATCGCTCAGGAGCTGGGCTCTCGCGGCATCCGTGCCAATGCCATTGCTCCGGGGTTCATCATGACAGCCATGACCGACGCCTTGTCTGAAGAGGTGA
>UMDY01073326.1_pt1 | contig 17226 bp, 14 predicted proteins | sample 1964591 | NCBI WGS metagenome assembly UMDY01 (sample SAMEA4836004, study PRJEB28245) | human gut metagenome | biome: gut microbiome; material: fecal sample | place: Denmark | collected 2008
TGGAGCTGATGGTGGAAACCGTCTGTGCCAGACGCAAAACCACCCGGATTGCAGGCAGCGACTTCCCCCATGAGGTGGTTCGCTCCCGTTTTTTGAAGCTGGACAGCGAACATATCCGGTTTGTCATGGACAGCTTGCAGAAAAACACCACCGAGGTCCGCAACATGAAGCAATACCTGCTGACGGTGCTGTTCAACGCACCCACCACCATGAGCAACCACTACACTTCACAGGTCAATCACGATATGAACGCAGGCGGCTGGTAAGGCCGTCTTTTTTCATCCCACAACAACGACTTTTACAGGAGGTTACGCTATGAACCAGATGGAAATTTTCAAAAACCCGGAGTTTGGGGCTATCCGCGCCGTGGAGATTGACGGGGAGCCTTGGCTGGTTGGAAAGGACGTGGCGCTGGCGCTTGGGTATAAAAACCCGCAAGAGGCTATCCGCAACCACGTTGACGCAGAGGACAAGGGGGTGAGCGAAATTCTCACCCCCGGCGGGATGCAGAAACTCCCCATCATCAACGAATCTGGCCTATATTCCCTGGTGTTGTCCAGCAAGCTCCCCAAAGCAAAGCAGTTCCGCCGATGGGTTACGTCCGAGGTGTTGCCAACTATCCGCAAACATGGTGCTTATATCACCAGAGAAAAACTGTGGGAGGTTGCCACTTCCCCGGAAGTCATGATGAAGCTATGCTCCGACCTGCTGGCCGAGCGCGAGGAAAATGCGGCGCTGCGAGAGGAAAACGCCATGCTGGAGGGCAAGGCAGCCTTTTATGACCTGTTTATCGACCTCAAGCACAGCACCAACCTCCGCACCACCGCCAAAGAGCTGGTTGTGCCGGAGCGCCGGTTTGTCCGCTTCCTGCTGGAACAGCGGTTTGTGTACCGCGCCCCGTCCGGGAATGTGCTGCCTTATGCAAAGCCTGCCAACGACGGCCTGTTTACCGTTAAGGACTACTGCAATCATGGGCATACCGGCTCCTATACGCTGGTAACGCCCCAGGGCAAGCTCTTTTTTGCACAGCTGCGGGACAGCATCCTGCTGATGATATGATGACCCGGTATCTTCTGCGGCGGCTGGTGGTTCCGCCTTAAATTTTCTGACCCATCCCTGCAAAATCTGCGGAAAGGAGGCGTTATCCCATGCAGGAAGAAGTGGAAAACAGGACTTTGACGCTGGTAGTCAACGGCACAAAGTTCACCGGGCGGCTGTTTAAGGCCGCCATTTGTAAATACCTTGCCCACTGCAAGGAAAAGAAGCTGAATAAGCAGCGAAAACGGGAAATCCCAGTTAAACCCCAGGGCAAGCAGACGGTCAAGCAGCTTGTAGGGCAGAATCAGGGCGTATCCAACATTGAGATCACCGACCCCTCCATCAAGGAGTTTGAAAAGATTGCCCGGAAATACGGTGTGGATTATGCGGTGAAGAAGGACCGCAGCACCTCCCCGCCCAAGTACCTGATCTTTTTCAAGGGACGGGATGCGGATGCGCTGACCGCCGCCTTTACCGAGTACACCGGCAAAAAAGTGAAAAAAGCAGAGAAAACAGAGCGTCCGTCTGTGCTGGCAAAGCTGAACCAGTTCAAAGAGCTGGTCAAAAATGCCGTGGTGGATCGCACCAGGCGAAAGGAGCTGGAACGATGAAAAAGCAGCTTGACATCAAAAAGCTCCTGATTTTGAACCTGCCGTATATCCTGATGGGACTGTTTGCCACCAACTTCGGAGAAGGATGGCGCATGGCGCATGGCACGGACGCTTCGGCAAAAATGCTCTCGTTCTTCTCCACGCTGCCGATGGCGCTGGCAAGCTGGTGGCCCAGCCCATACCCGTTGGACCTGCTGGTGGGAATCTGCTGCGGCGGTGGACTTCGGCTGGCGGTCTATCTCAAGAGCAAGAACGCCAAAAAGTACCGCCACGGCATGGAGTATGGTTCTGCCCGCTGGGGAACCCATGAGGACATCGCCCCTTATGTGGACCCAGTTTTCCAGAACAATGTGATTCTGACGAAAACCGAGAGCCTGACCATGAACAGCCGCCCGAAAGACCCCAAGACTGCCAGAAACAAAAATGTGCTGGTGATCGGCGGCTCCGGTTCCGGTAAAACCCGATTCTGGCTAAAGCCGAACCTGATGCAGATGCACAGCTCCTATGTGGTGACAGACCCCAAAGGTACGATTTTGGTGGAGTGCGGCAAGATGCTCCAGCGCGGTACGCCGAAAATGCGTCCCAAGCTGGACAAGGACCATCAGCCGGTAAAGGATCGGCACGGCAATCCGGTCTATGAGACCGTAAAGGGCAAAAACGGCAAAGTAGTCTATGAGCCTTATCGCATTAAGGTTCTCAATACCATCAACTTCAAAAAGTCCATGCATTACAATCCTTTTGCCTATCTGCACAGCGAAAAGGACATTTTGAAGCTGGTTACGACTTTAATTGCGAACACCAAGGGCGAGGGCAAAGCCGGGGATGATTTCTGGGTCAAGGCAGAAACGCTTTTGTACTGCGCCCTCATCGGGTATATCCACTATGAAGCCCCGGTGGAGGAACAGAATTTTTCCACCCTCATCGAGTTCATCAACGCGATGGAAGTCCGGGAGGATGACGAGGAGTTCAAAAACCCCGTCGACCTGATGTTTGACGCATTGGAAGCAGAAAAGCCTAATCATTTTGCCGTCCGCCAATATAAAAAATACAAGCTGGCCGCCGGCAAAACAGCAAAGTCGATTTTGATCTCCTGCGGTGCGCGCCTTGCCGTGTTCGATATTGCCGAGCTGCGGGAGGTCACTTCCTACGACGAGCTGGAGCTGGACACTCTGGGAGACCGGAAAACTGCCCTGTTCCTCATTATGAGCGATACGGATGACAGTTTTAACTTTCTGATCTCCATGTGCTACACCCAGCTTTTCAATTTGCTCTGCGAAAAAGCCGACGATGTGTACGGTGGGCGGCTGCCGGTTCATGTACGGTGCCTCATCGATGAGTGCGCCAACATCGGCCAGATACCAAAGCTGGAAAAGCTGGTGGCTACCATCCGAAGCCGTGAGATCTCCGCTTGTCTGGTGTTGCAGGCGCAAAGCCAGCTCAAAGCCATTTACAAGGACAACGCCGATACCATCATCGGCAATATGGATACCTCCATTTTCCTGGGCGGCAAGGAGCCGACTACGCTCAAGGAGCTGGAAGCTGTACTTGGGAAAGAGACCATCGACACTTACAACACCGGTGAGAGCCGTGGGCGGGAAACCTCTCACTCGCTCAACTATCAAAAATTGGGGAAAAGTCTGATGAGCCAGGACGAGCTGGCCGTTATGGACGGCGGCAAGTGCATCCTCCAGCTGCGCGGTGTGCGTCCTTTTCTTTCGGATAAGTACGACATCACCAAGCACCCCAATTTCAAATACACAGCCGACGCAGACGAAAAGAACGCTTTTGACATTGAGGCGTTCCTGTCCACCCGGCTGAAACTCAAGCCCAATGAGGTCTGCGATGTGTACGAAGTGGATACTCAGGGCGCGTAAATCTGTTCCGCTGAGAAGGGAGTGATTTTATCTATTCGCCGCAACTGCCCCGTAATGGGGCCATTGGCGTACAAGGCGGACAGTCACCAAAAAATAATGAAAAAGGAGGACAGCCGGAATCAGCCCCCGGAAACCGGGCGGCGGATTGTCCGGCTTTTGTATGCCTATGAATGACTGAAACTTTATCAAAACGATTCCGGCTAACTATAATTTATGGCATTTTTTAATCAGGCAATCACCGTTTTGCAGACTCTCGTTATCGCTCTGGGCGCTGGTCTTGGCATCTGGGGTGTCATCAACCTGCTGGAAGGTTACGGAAATGACAATCCCGGCGCTAAAAGCCAAGGCATGAAGCAGCTCATGGCTGGCGCTGGCGTCGCCGTGGTCGGCATGGTCCTCGTACCCCTGCTCTCCGGTCTGTTTACCGTCTAAACTGTCCCTGGAAAATCCTTGCCCCTCCCGTAATAATCGGGAGGGGCTGAAAGGAGGTCGCACTGTATGGATTTTCTGCTGGACGCGCTTACTGAGTGGCTCAAGGAAATGCTGGTAGGCGGCATTATGGGAAACCTGTCCGGGATGTTCGATTCTGTAAACCAGCAGGTCGGAGATATATCCGTGCAGGTTGGGCAAACACCGCAGGGCTGGAACGGCGGTATTTTCAACATGATCCAGAACCTCTCCAACTCCATTATGGTTCCCATCGCCGGTGTGATTCTGGCGATTGTAATGACGCTGGAACTAATCCAGATGATTACCGATAAAAACAACCTGCATGATGTGGATACCTGGATGATTTTCAAGTGGGTATTCAAGTCAGCCGCAGCCATACTCCTTGTCACAAATACATGGAATATCGTCATGGGCGTGTTCGATATGGCGCAGAGCGTGGTGGCACAGGCATCCGGGATCATTTCTTCGGATGCCGCCATTGATATTTCCTCTGTCCTTACGGACATGGAACCCCGGCTGATGGAAATGGATTTGGGTCCGCTGTTCGGGCTTTGGTTCCAGAGTATGTTTATCGGCGTTACCATGTGGGCGCTGTATATCTGCATCTTCATCGTGATTTATGGCCGTATGATAGAAATTTACCTTGTGACATCCGTTGCACCCATCCCCATGGCTGCCATGATGGGCAAGGAATGGGGCGGCATGGGCCAGAACTATCTGCGCTCCCTGCTGGCGCTGGGATTCCAGGCATTTCTTATCATCGTCTGTGTGGCGATTTATGCTGTACTGGTGCAGGACATCGCTACCGAGGAAGATGTGATTATGGCGATTTGGAGCTGTGTGGGCTATACGGTTTTACTGTGCTTTACCCTCTTTAAGACCGGAAGCCTTGCAAAAGCTGTATTCCAGGCTCATTAAGGAGGAGGGAGTTTCTATGGCCTATGTACCTGTACCCAAAGACCTGACGAAAGTCAAAACCAAGGTTGCTTTCAACTTAACCAAGCGGCAGTTAGTCTGCTTCGGCGGAGGGGCGCTTTTGGGCGTACCGCTGTTCTTTCTGCTCCGTGGCTCTGCCGGGAACAGTACGGCAGCCCTGTGCATGATGTTCGTGATGCTGCCCTTCTTCCTGCTGGCGATGTACGAAAAGCATGGTCAGCCGTTGGAAAAGATCGTGGGCAATATCATCCGCGTCACGGTGATCCGCCCCAGGCAGCGCCCCTACCGCACCAATAACTTCTATGCCGTGTTGCAGCGGCAGGCAAATCTCGACGAGGAGGTGTCACACATTGTTTACGGCAATCAAACGCTGGCTGCACCGGCTGTTCGAAAAAAACGAGGAAAAAGCTGTGCAGCCGGTCAAAACAAAGAAAAAGCTGTCCCGCGCCGACAGAAAGCAGATTGAAGCGGCCATTGCCCGTGCCAACCGCACGGACAAAAAGGAAAAATCGGCACAGGACAGTATCCCTTATGAACGAATGTGGCCGGACGGTATCTGCCGGGTATCAGACGGTCACTACACAAAAACCATTCAATTTCAGGACATCAACTATCAGCTCTCACAGAACGAGGATAAAACCGCGATCTTCGAGGGCTGGTGCGATTTCCTCAACTACTTCGACAGCTCGATTCAGTTTGAGCTGTCTTTTTTGAACCTTGCAGCATCGGAGGAAACCTTTGCCCGCGCCATCAACATCCCTCTCCAGGGGGACGATTTTGACAGCATCCGCATCGAATACATGACCATGCTGCAAAACCAGCTGGCAAAGGGAAACAACGGCCTGATCAAAACCAAGTATCTCACCTTTGGCATTGACGCGGACAGCATCAAGGCGGCAAAGCCCCGTCTGGAGCGCATTGAGACCGACATTCTCAATAACTTCAAGCGGCTGGGCGTGGCGGCGGAAACGCTGGACGGAAAAGCGCGGCTTGCTCAGCTGCATGGTATCTTCCACATGGACGAGCAGCAGCCGTTCCGGTTTGAGTGGGACTGGCTCCCCACCAGCGGTCTGTCCACCAAGGACTTTATCGCCCCCAGCTCCTTTGAGTTCCGCACCGGCAAGCAGTTCCGCATGGGCAAGAAGTACGGAGCCGTCAGCTTCGTTCAAATTTTGGCTCCAGAGCTGAATGACCGGATGCTGGCCGATTTTCTGGATATGGAATCCAACCTGATTGTCAGCCTGCACATCCAGTCCGTGGATCAGATCAAGGCTATCAAGACGGTCAAGCGGAAAATCACCGATTTGGACCGCAGCAAAATCGAGGAACAGAAAAAAGCTGTCAGAGCAGGGTACGACATGGACATCATTCCCTCCGACCTTGCCACTTATGGTGTTGAGGCCAAAAAGCTCTTGCAGGATTTGCAGAGCCGCAACGAGCGAATGTTCCTTGTTACCTTCCTGGTGCTGAACACGGCGGATAACCCCCGCCAGCTGGACAACAATGTGTTTCAGGCCAGTTCCATCGCGCAGAAATACAACTGCCAGCTGACCCGGCTGGACTTCCAGCAGGAAGAAGGGCTGATGAGCTGTCTGCCTTTGGGTCTCAATCAGATCGAGATTCAGCGGGGGCTGACCACCAGTTCCACGGCGATCTTTGTGCCGTTTACCACACAGGAATTATTCCAGAACGGCAAAGAAGCTCTGTACTACGGCATCAATGCTCTGTCCAACAACCTTATCATGGTGGACCGTAAGCTGCTGAAAAACCCCAACGGCCTGATTCTCGGCACACCGGGTTCCGGTAAATCTTTCAGCGCCAAGCGCGAGATCGCCAACTGCTTCCTGCTGACTTCCGATGAGGTGGAAATCCTGGACCCGGAAGCGGAATATGCCCCTCTGGTAGAACGCCTGCATGGGCAGGTTATCAAAATTTCGCCCACCTCTACCAACTACATCAACCCCATGGACCTGAACCTGGACTATTCGGATGATGAAAGTCCGCTGTCCCTCAAATCCGACTTCATTCTCAGCCTGTGCGAGTTGATCGTGGGCGGCAAGGAGGGCTTGCAGCCGGTGCAGAAAACCATCATCGACCGCTGTGTGCGGCTGGTCTATCAGGACTATCTCAACGACCCGCGCCCGGAGAATATGCCCATTCTGGAGGATTTGTATAATCTCTTGCGGACGCAGGAGGAAAAGGAAGCGCAGTACATCGCCACGGCGCTGGAAATCTATGTGACCGGCTCCCTCAATGTGTTCAACCACCGAACCAATGTGGACATCAACAACCGCATTGTCTGCTATGACATCAAGGAGCTGGGCAAGCAGCTGAAGAAAATCGGGATGCTGGTGGTACAAGATCAGGTGTGGAACCGCGTCACCATCAACCGCGCCGCCCATAAGTCCACCCGTTACTACATTGACGAGATGCACCTGCTGCTGAAAGAGGAACAGACCGCCGCCTATACGGTGGAGATTTGGAAGCGATTCCGTAAATGGGGCGGCATCCCGACCGGTATTACGCAGAATGTCAAAGACCTTTTGAGCAGCCGCGAGGTAGAGAACATCTTTGAAAACTCCGACTTCGTGTATATGCTCAACCAGGCGGGCGGCGACCGGCAGATTCTTGCCAAGCAGCTGGGTATTTCCCCGCACCAGCTATCCTATGTGACCCACTCCGGCGAGGGTGAAGGACTGCTGTTCTATGGCTCCACCATCCTGCCGTTTGTGGACCACTTCCCAAAGAACACCGAACTCTACCGTATCATGACCACCAAACCGTTAGATCTGCAAAAGGAGGATGAACAGCGTGACAAAGAAAGAAATTGAAAAAGGCGCAGGTCTGCTTCTGGCCGCTGTCAGCGGCTGTGAGCAGATGGTAGAACTGCTTCACGCCGCCGTCCATTACTGCTATGAGCAGGAAAAGACAGCAAAAAATCTCACCCCCAAGGGCTATGCCGGATTTACCCGGATTCACCATATCTGGACAGAGGGCATACCGGATGCTCCCAAGCTGTTTATGGGCAGCCCAATTCAGGATCGGGACATGGGCAAGAGGAACCCTGATGGCGCTTTTCCTGTCCACAACGGTCTTTCCAGCAGAAACCATTCAGATTCCAGTATATGCGGAAACCTGTGTGCTGCTGGATGACCTGATGGCGGGTGGCTGGTATGCGTAAGGAACCGCGCCTGCACTTTACAGACGAGGAACGCGCTGATCCGGCGCTGGAAAAGCCTATCCGTAAAGCAGACCGGGCCGCCGTCAAAGCAGACAAGGCGCAGGCGAAAATCCCCAAAAAGCAGGTGCGGCAAAAAACGGTTGACCCTAAGACCGGCAAAGTGACCACCAAACTGGTGCTGGAGGACAAGAAAAAGCCGCCCTCCAAGCTGTCCCATGCGGTCCGGGATGCTCCGGGAGATGCGGCGCTGGGAAAACTCCACAAGGAAATCCGTGAAACGGAACAGGACAATGTGGGCGTGGAGAGCGCCCACAAGTCCGAGGAAGCTGTTGAAACCGGTGCGCGGCTGGTCCGGGAAGGCTACCGCAGCCACAAGCTGAAGCCATACCGCAAGGCGGCACAGGCAGAACAAAAGCTGGAAAAGGCCAATGTAAACGCCCTGTACCAGAAATCTTTGCGAGAAAATCCCCAGCTCGCCAGCAATCCCATCTCCCGCTGGCAGCAAAAACAGGCCATTAAAAAGGAATATGCCGCTGCCAAGCGCGCCGGTCAAGCTGCCGGGAATACCGCCAGCACCGCAAAAAAGACCGGCAAGGCCGCCAAGACGGTCAAGGAAAAGGCACAGCAGGCCGGAGCATTTGTTATGCGCCACAAAAAAGGCTTCTTGATTGTCGGCGCGATTTTTCTGCTCATCTGTCTGCTGCTCAACACCATGTCTTCCTGCTCCATGATGGCGCAGAGCATTGGTTCTGCCATTTCCGGCTCCACCTATCCGTCAGATGACCCGGAACTTGTGGCGGTGGAGGCCGATTACGCCGCCAAGGAAGCGGCGCTGCAAGCTGAGATCGACAACATTGAGATCAGCCATCCGGGATATGACGAATACCGTTATGACCTGGATATGATCGGGCATGACCCCCATGAGTTGGCGGCTTATCTGTCTGCTGTGTTGCAGGGCTATACTCGCCAGAGCGCACAGGCGGAGCTGGAGCGTGTGTTTGATGCACAGTATCAGCTTACGCTCACCGAGGAAGTCGAGGTGCGCTACCGGACGGAAACCCGAACGGACGGCGATGGCAACAGCTATACCGTTGAGGTTCCCTACAACTACTACATCCTCAATGTGAAGCTCACCAGCAAGCCTATATCCTCTGTGGCTTCGGAACTGCTGACCCCGGAACAGCTGGAGATGTATCAGGTGTACCGGCAGACGCTGGGCAACAAGCCGCTGATTTTCGGCGGCGGTTCCACAAATACCAGCGATTCCGAGAGTTTGGATGGTGTGGAATTTGTCAACGGCACACGCCCCGGCAACCCGGAGCTGGTGGAGCTGGCGAAGCGGCAGGTGGGAAATGTGGGCGGTCAGCCTTACTGGAGCTGGTACGGCTTCAATTCCCGCGTGGAATGGTGCGCCTGCTTTGTGTCCTGGTGCTACGGCCAGATGGGGCTGCCTGAACCGCGCTTTGCGGGCTGTCAGTCCCAGGGTGTACCCTGGTTCCAGTCACATGGACAATGGGGCGCGCGGGGCTATGACAATCTGGCCCCCGGCGACGCCATCTTCTTCGATTGGGACCTGGACGGCAGCGCCGACCATGTGGGCATCGTCATCGGCACAGACGGCAGCCGGGTTTATACCGTCGAGGGAAACAGCGGCGACGCCTGCAAAATCAGAAGTTACGATGTGAACTACGAGTGCATCAAGGGCTACGGCCTGATGAACTGGTGACAAATCTTTTGATAAGGAGTGATTGATTATGGCTACGAAAATTGAACGCATTGATCGGGAAATTACGAAAACCCGTGAGAAAATCGCAGAGTATCAGGACAAGCTGAAAACGCTGGAAGCGCAGAAAACCGAAGCGGAAAATCTGGAGATCGTCCAGATGGTGCGCGCCCTGCGTATGACCCCGGAGCAGTTAAGCGCCATGCTGTCCGGCGGCACACTCCCCGGTATGGCTGCCCATGACGAACAGGAGGACACCGCCCATGAAGAATAAGAGAATTTTTAAGACCCTTTCCGCCCTCTGCGCCGCATTGGTGCTGATGGGCAGTTTTTCTGTCACCGCTTTTGCCCAGGGAACGGAGCAGCCCCCGGCAGAGGACGCCACCAACGATGAAAATGTGGTGGTGGAGGAAACCGAGAACAGTCCTGCCCTGACCCCGGAGGGCAACGCTGCTCTGGTGGATGATTTCGGCGGCAACAAGCAGCTGATTACCGTCACCACCAAGGCGGGCAACTACTTTTACATCCTCATTGACCGGGCCAACGAGGACAAGGAAACCGCTGTCCATTTCTTAAATCAGGTGGATGAGGCTGACCTGATGGCGCTGATGGAGGATGGGCAGTCCGCCGAGAAACCGCCCGCTGTCTGCAACTGCACAGAAAAATGTGAAGCCGGTGCGGTTAACACCAAATGCGAGGTGTGCAGTACGGACATGACCGGCTGTACCGGCAAGGAACCAGAGCCGGAAACACCGGCGGAACCTGCGGAGCCAGAGAAAAAAGAAACCGCAGGGCTAAACCCGGCTATCCTGCTGCTGGTACTGGCTGTGATGGGCGGCGCTGCCTTTGCCTACTTCAAATTCATTAAGGGTAAAGCCAGTCACAAAAACAGCGGCAATCCAGACGATTATGACTATGAGGACGGCGAGGAGCTGCCGGACGAGGAAGAAATCGAACTGGAGGACGAGGAATCGGACGAACTGGACGCTGACAGGGGCGGCGGTGAGGAAAGTGAGGATGAGACCCCGTGACCCGGTTTACCGACAGCCCCTATGAATGCATGATGACACGCAGGCCGGAGGGCGGGAAGGACACTTCCCGTCCTCTCTCTTTGCCCAAAAGCCACCCCTGCTATGGTTGTGGGAATTATGGCCAGCCTTGCGTGGGAGTCTGCCACCGTGAGATGGAACGATGGCTCAAAGAAAGGAAACGAAAAAAATGAGTATTCTGATTACATTTATCAAGCTGCTTGCAGTTTTTGACCTGTTGGTGATTGCCGTGTATTTTGGCAGCGACATTCTCTCAACTGTGTGGAGCAAATTTCGGAAAAAGCCCACACGGGAGGAACCTTTTGATTTCTCCCTGGATACCGCAGCGGTTCCCTTGTCCATAGATTCCATCCGTCAGCTTTATTCAGGCGACGCAGCGGATTTTGTGGAAGAAACGCTCCTGCCGGATGCTGCGCAGACAATGGCAGCTTTGACAGACCGGGAACAGACAGCCGCCCGCCTGCTCTTATCCGCACTGGTAGGTTTTCTGGCAGAAGAAGCCCCAATGGATGAACGGAGCTTCCCTATGGTGATGGAACTTCTGAACTGTATGGAAGGTGAAAAAGAGGACGGCTGCCAGGACCCGGTGGATATTTTGTTTGAGGAAACCGTCCGCCGTCCCCGTCGCCATGAGGAATATTACAGCAATTATCAACGCTACCGGTTGATGCAGGTGGACAAAACCCGTGTCATTCTGGCCTGCCGTATCCTTATCAACGATTTGCTGGGGAAACTGTACCGCTATGACTACCGGTTCGGCTATGACCTGCTGCTGGATGAGGAAAACAGCATTGAGAAAAAACTGCACACGCCTGTGCGGGAAGAATGGGAGGATGAAGATGATGGGATATAAACTGGTAATCGCTGAAAAGCCGTCCGTTGCCCAAAGTCTGGCCGCCGTGATCGGCGCGACTGTCCGCAAGGACGGCTATCTGGAAGGAAACGGCTGGCGGGTCAGCTGGTGTGTGGGCCATTTGGCTGGGCTGGCCGATGCCGATGTATATAACCCGGACTACGCCAAGTGGCGTTATGACAATCTGCCCATCCTGCCGGAACACTGGCAGATGGTGGTGGGCAAGGACAAGAAAAAACAGTTTGGTGTGCTGAAACAGCTGATGAACGCCCCGGATGTGACTGAGGTGGTAAACGCCTGTGATGCCGGACGCGAGGGTGAGTTAATTTTCCGTAGCGTCTATGAGCTGGCGGGATGCCAAAAACCCATGAAGCGGCTCTGGATTTCCTCGATGGAGGATTCCGCCATCCGGGAGGGCTTTGCGAACCTGCGCCCTGGTGCGGACTATGACGGCCTGCGGGATGCGGCTCTCTGCCGCGCCAAGGCAGACTGGCTGGTTGGTATCAACGCCACAAGACTGTTTTCCGTGCTGTACCACCGCACTTTGAATATTGGGCGCGTCATGTCTCCAACGCTGGCGCTCATCGTCCAGCGGGAAGCCGAGATCGACACCTTCAAGCCGGTTCCATTCTACACAGTCACGCTGGAACTGCCCGGTTTTTCCTTTTCCGGGGAGCGCATGGCGGACAAAGCCGCCGCCCAGCAGCTGAAAACCGCCTGTCAGGGTGCAGATGTGACGGTCAAAAAGGTGGAGCGCCGCGACAAATCGGAGAAGCCGCCCGCCCTCTATGACTTGACTACCCTCCAACGGGACGCCAACCGATTGTTGGGATATACGGCCCAGCAAACGCTTGATTATCTGCAAAATCTGTATGAAAAGAAGCTCTGCACCTATCCCCGCACGGATAGCCGCTATCTGACTTCGGATATGGCGGAGGGATTGCCGGTGCTGGTCAATCTGGTTGCCAACGCCATGCCGTTTCGCAAAGGGATCGCCATTTCCTGCGATGAGGCTCTGGTCATCAACGATAAGAAAGTGACCGACCACCATGCGGTGATTCCTACCCGCAATCTCCAAAACGCCGACCTGTCCGGTCTGCCGGTGGGTGAACGGATGATTTTGGAACTGGTAGCCTTGCGTCTGCTGTGTGCGGTGGCGGAACCGCATACTTACTCAGAAACTGCTGTCACCGTGGCGTGTGCCGGTGCGGAGTTTACCACCAAGGGCAAAACGGTGAAGCGCCCCGGCTGGCGGGCGCTGGACGCTTCCTACCGTGCTGCGCTGAAAAATGCGGAGCTGGACAAGGAAAACGAGGACAAGGCTCTGCCTGAATTAACCGAAGGACAGACTCTTCCCCTGTCCGGCGCTACCGTCAAGGATGGCAAAACCAGCCCGCCCAAACACTTCACCGAGGATACGCTGCTTTCCGCGATGGAAACTGCCGGGAAAGACGATATGCCGGAGGATGCGGAACGTCAGGGTTTGGGAACCCCAGCCACCCGCGCCGGTATCCTGGAAAAGCTGGTGTCCACCGGCTTTTTGGAGCGCAAAAAGAGTAAGAAAGCCGTGCAGCTCATGCCATCCAAAGATGCGGTGTCCCTGATTACCGTTCTGCCGGAACAGCTGCAATCGCCTCTGCTGACCGCTGAATGGGAACACCGTTTAAGCGAGATCGAGCGCGGCGAGCTGTCCCCGGAGGACTTCATGGGCGGGATCTGCGCCATGCTCCGGGAGTTGGTGGGAACCTATCAGGTCATCAAGGGGACTGAGTACCTGTTCACGCCGCCCCGCGAAGTGGTGGGCAAATGCCCTCGCTGCGGCGGTGATGTGGCGGAACTGCAAAAAGGGTTCTTCTGCCAGACAGAATCCTGTAAATTTGCCATCTGGAAAAACAATAAGTGGTGGGAAATGAAGCGTAATCAGCCTACCAAGGCTATTGTGACAGCGCTGCTCAAAGAGGGACGCGCTCATGTGAGCGGCTTGTATTCGGAAAAAACCGGCAAGACCTACGACGCAACGGTGGTTCTGGTGGACGATGGGAAGTATGTGGGTTTCAAGCTGGAGTTTGACCGGCAGAAAGGCGGCAAACGATGAAACTTTCCCTCTACGAACAGGAAACCATTCTCCTCTACAATCAGGCCGAGGACACCGCCGAAGTTTATACCCATGACCGAAAACTGATGGAGAAACTGACCCGCCTTTCCAAAAAGAACCCGGAACAGGTTTGCAAAAAGGATAAGCACAATTTTACAGTCCCCAAACGCTGTGTGTCCGTCCGGGAGCCATACAGCGCCGAGCGCCGCAAGGCTGCCAGTGAACGGGCCAAGGCTGCCGGGTACAGGCCGCCCATCCCCAAACCGAAAACTGATTGACGATGGGCGCAAATGTATTTGAGATAGTCAAGCAGTCTGTCACCGTCCGGGAAGCCGCAGAACGATATGGGATTGAGGTCAAAAGGGGCGGCATGGCCTGCTGTCCCTTTCACGATGACAAAAATCCCAGCATGAAGCTGAACGAGGAATATTTCTACTGTTTCGGCTGCGGAGCCACCGGCGATGTGATAGACCTGACCGCCCGGCTCTACAACCTGTCCCCCAAGGAAGCCGCCGAGAAGCTGGCGCAGGATTTTGGCCTTATCTATGACGGTCAGGCTCCTCCCCGGCGCTATGTCCGGCAGAAAACCGAGGCGCAGAAGTTTAAGGAGAACCGGGACCATGCCTTTCGGGTTCTGGCGGACTACTTCCATCTGCTCCGCAAGTGGGAAACGGACTACACACCCAAAACGCCGGAGGAACATCCACACCCCCGGTTTATGGAGGCAATTCAGAAAAAGGACTATGTGGGCTATCTGCTGGACTTTTTTCTGGAGGAAAGCCCGGAGGAACAAAAGCTGTGGATCGCTGAACATCAATCAACAATCGCCAATTTAGAGAGGAGAGTGAACATCATGGCTGATAAGCCCACCAACCGGGAACGGTTGCAGGAAATCACGACGGGTATCGAACAGGGCATCAAGGAGCTGTTCGAGAGCGAAAAGTATATGCGCTATCTGTCCGTCATGTCCAAGTTCCACCGTTATTCGGTCAACAACACCATGCTCATCTATATGCAGAAACCGGAAGCTACGCTGGTGGCTGGGTTCAACAAGTGGAAAAACCAGTTTGAGCGCCATGTGAAAAAGGGTGAGCATGGCATTACCATCATCGCCCCTACACCCTATAAAAAGAAAATCGAGGAAATGAAGCGCGACCCGGACACCCATGCCCCCATTCTGGATGCAGACGGCAAAGCGGTCATGGAGGAAAAGGAAATCGAAATCCCCATGTTTCGCCCGGTCAAGGTGTTTGATGTGAGCCAGACAGACGGCAAGCCGCTGCCGGAGTTGGCATCCAGCTTGTCGGGGACTGTGCCGCATTATGAAGCGTTTCTGGAGGCGCTGCGGCGCTCTGCCCCGGTTCCCATCGAGTTTGAGCCGATGGCGGACAACATGGACGGCTATTTTTCACCCGACCACCAGCGCATCGCCATTCGGGACGGCATGAGCGAGGTACAGACCGTTTCTGCTGCTGTCCATGAAATCGCACACAGCAAGCTCCATAATCAGGAAAAGATTCAGATTGACAATGACCAGCAATATCAGGAGGTGGAGTTGTTTGAGAAACCCGCCCTGTTTTCCAATGGGCGTATTTCCCATGATGATCTGCCCGAAGGCGTTTATTGCTATGACCTGCGCGGTTCGGATGATGACCCCGGTTTCCCGATTTGTGTTGAGGAAAGAGTGGTAGTGAACCACGCTGGTTCTGTTATTTTGACTGCTCCGTTAGAATTTTCAGAAGAAGGCAGGCTGTATTTTACAGATGAGAACGGACTGAATTTTAACGGCGGTATGCTTACCCTCTCGCAGTTTTTGCAAGAACAGAAAAAAGACCGTCGCACAGAGGAAGTCGAAGCAGAAAGCATTTCCTATGCAGTCTGCCAGTATTTCGGCATCCAGACCGGGGAAAACAGTTTCGGTTACATCGCTTCCTGGTCCAAGGGCAAGGAGCTGAAGGAGCTGCGAGCCAGTCTGGAGACCATCAACAAGACTTCCTGTGAACTGATTAACGACATTGAACGCCACTACAAGGAAATCTGTAAGGAGCGCAGCATTGACCTGACCGCCAAACAGGAGCCGGAACAGGCAGATATACCGCAGGAAGCCCTGTTTCTTCTGAACGATGTCACCTATCTGCACATTCAACCGTGCGATACCGGCTGGGACTATACCCTCTATGACAAGGAAACCATGAAAGAACTGGACGGCGGCCAGCTGGATGCCCCGGAACTGTCCCGTTCCGCCGCTGTCCGACAGATTTGTGAGGGGCTGGAACTGGAAAATCCGTCTGTTCAGGATGCTCCGCTGTCTATGATTGAGACCTTGCAGGATGCCGCCTGTCAGCAGATGCAGGAACAGGTCAGCCAGCAGGCCACAGAACCCGCCGCTACCCAACTGCCAGACGCCCAGGAGCAGGCATTGGACGAGTATCCCATGCCGGACCCGGCACTGACTCAGGATGATCTGGAGAAATGCGGCTACCTGGACGATGACCTTCTGCCCCTCTCCAAAGAACGAGCCTATGAGCTGATGGAGCGAGACCTGACCGTTTATATCGTCCAGGATGGTGAAAATCCTGAAATGGCCTTTGACACCGCCGACCTGGACGCCCATGACGGTATCTTTGCTGTGTCCCGCGAGGAATGGGAGCAAAGCCCGGACTTTCACGAAAAAGTTTTGGAACGACAGGATCGGCAGTTGGAACGAGAACAGGCGTTTCTTTCCCACGAGGGAAACTGTTTTGCCATTTATCAGGTGAACCGGGATGACCCGCAAAATGTGCGCTTTATGAATCTGGACTGGCTGCAATCGCACAATCTGGCCGTGGACAGAAACAACTATGACCTGATCTACACTGCCCCGTTGAATGGTTCCGGCAGCAGTATGGAGCAGCTGGAAAAGCTGTATGAGCAGTTCAACCTGCAAAAGCCGGTGGATTTTCACAGCCCGTCCATGAGCGTCAGCGACATCGTTGCCATCAAGCAGGACGGCAAGGTATCCTGTCATTACTGCGACAGCGTTGGTTTCACCGAGGTTTCTGGATTTCTGCCGGACAATCCGCTGAAAAATGCGGAAATGGCCGTGGAGGATGACTACGGCATGATCGACGGCATCATCAACAACGGACCCAAGGAGCCGACGGTGGCCCAGTTGGAACAGCAGGCCCGCAGCGGCCAGCCGATCTCCCTCATGGATTTGGCTACCGCCGCCCACCGGGAGGACCGGGACAAGAAAAAGTCCGTCATGGAGCAGCTGAAAAGCCAGCCCCGGACGGAACACAAAAAGGCAGCGCCCAAAAAGAGCGCGGAAAGGGAGATCTTGATTATGGGAAACTTTACTTTTGAAGAAATGAACCTGCTTTGTATCTACAACACCGGCAGCCGCACCGGGCTGATTGACAGTCTGCGTGAGATGC
>UMDY01074322.1_pt1 | contig 16536 bp, 14 predicted proteins | sample 1964591 | NCBI WGS metagenome assembly UMDY01 (sample SAMEA4836004, study PRJEB28245) | human gut metagenome | biome: gut microbiome; material: fecal sample | place: Denmark | collected 2008
TAGGCGTGCGGTCGAGTCGAAGTCGGACTTCAAGGCCGTGGCCGGCGCGTCCCCCGACCTTGCGGACGCGGTGCTCCTATCCGCGTACAGACCTCCGAGGATGCCTTCATGGAACGTGGTTGTGTAACACCAAATGAACATTTTTTATGTTCGTTTCGAGGTGAGGTGACTTTGGGTGACATTGGGTGAGGTGGTTTTTTAGGTTACCTAAGTTACCCATTTTGACCCCGAATTTCAGGTAACGTTCAGGAAACATTAGGGGACTTGAAGCAAAGTCACCCAAAGTCACCCACCAAGTCACCCGGTCTAAAGACATACGGGAGTAAGGCTAAGTCAATGTGGGTAACTTGGGTGACCACCTACTCTGTCCAAAAATTTTTAAGAAAAAAAAGAAAAAAAAAGAGTATATAAAAGATAAACCCCAAAGTAACCCACCCAAGTCACCCAGCCCTTTTGTGACACTTAACATCTAACATCGCCTCACGGATTGTGTCGGGCGGTTGCTAAAATCGAGAGGTAAACCATCAGCCACGAAGACCTTGGAGGTCGGCAATGTCCATTCGAGAGAATTTCCTACGTTGGCTCGGTGCCGGCGTATCCACAAGCAGGCTGTCAAGGGCGGATGCTCCCAGCCGTGAGATGACACCGTTGGGGTACGGGTGGAAAAGCATGGGCTTCAACGCCATCCCGTTCCATGACACGTTCGACAACCTGTTTCCGTACACGACGGCGATAGCCAACCGTTTCAGCTCTGTCGTGCCATACGCCATCGGCGCTGACGGCGAGCGCATGGATCCGCAACCGGCGGCATTGCAGGCGCTCTACACGCCTAACAGCATATTCAGCTACCGTGAGTTCGCGCACTTCATAGCCCAAAGCATCCTCACGCAACCGTATCTGGACATTCTCGTATGGACCCGCTCGGGCAACACCATCGTTCCGGGCGGCGACATCAAGCCGGACAACATCGCCGGCTACACGTTCCTCCCACAAGGTTCCCGTGAATATTCCTCGAACCGTTCCACGTACACGGTGCAGGCAGACGTGGCGTTGCCGGACGGGGATGTGGAGACACGCACGTTCACCCAGAACGAGATCATCAGCCTCGCATACAGCCGCCATCCGGTAGACCCGACTAGAACCGTGTCCCCCGGCATGACCGTATCCAAGTGGGCTAGCGTGGATGATTTCATCGCCGACTACGAGCGCGGGTACTTCTGCAACGGGGCGGTGCCTGCCGGAATGCTGAGCATCGTGTCCAACGACCCGCAGGACTTCCAACGCAACAAGCAGCGTATCGAAGACAGCTTCAGGGGCGCGGACAACGCGAATGGCGTTCTGTACAACATGGTTCCGGTGGACCCGTCCACGAACAAGCCTTCGGACGTGTCGAAGATTTCGTGGACGCCGTTCCAGCAGGCGAACGACAGTCTTGATCTGGCTAGCCTCGACGATATCGTGAACCGTCGCATGGCGAACGCTCTGGCCGTGCCGGATATCGTGCGCGGCATCGATTCGGGTCAGACGTATGCGAACGCGGAACAGGCGGAACGCACGTTTGTGGACAACACGCTTCACCCGCTTCTTCTGTCGGTGTGGGACAAGTTCAAGTTCGAGTTGGACCGTCTTACCGGTGGACTCGGATACGACATCACATTCGACCTGGACGTGCCGACCCGCACTGACGAAGAGAAGGCGAAGGCGGACACGGAGAACGTGAAGGCCACTACGTTCCTCGCTTTGGTCAACAACGGCGGTGATCCGGTTGCAGTGGCGAAGGCGCTTGGTTTGGATGATTCGTGGGGCCGTCTTGGCGTGACGATGAAGGATACGACTCCGGCGTTGAACATCAATCCCGGTTCGGCGGTGAACACGCTCCCAAAAGACGATGACCCGTCCGACGATGACGAAAACGACCTTGCTGAGATTGGAAGTCTTCTCAGTACGTCCAAAAAGGTGGCTGTACGCCTCTCTGACGGGTTTTCATACCGTATCCGACCTAGTGAGAGGGTTGCATACTATATGGCCATTGGAGGGGCAAAGAAAGCCTTGAGGAAAATCATCTCCCAGGTGCGTTCCGATTCGTTCGCGTCAGGAGGGTACGAGGACCCGTACGGCGTCATCTCCACGGAACTGTCCGACGCCCTGCTTGAGGCGCTTATACCGCAGGTGAAGGCGTATGCGGAGAAGACCGGAAAGCCGCTCATGGAGGCTGTCAAAGAGTATGCGGCCACCCACCCGGACGTGCAGTCCATACTCGACTCATACGGCGTTGACGTGTCGAAACTGTACGTGTGGGACGAACTGCCCGCCGACTACCATGCCGCCTATCAGGATCGTGTCACCCATGTGGCCGACGATTTCACGGCGAACGGCCGCAACGCCATTCAGGAGCTGTTGGCCGAAGCCAACGCGAACGAGTGGACCGAGAACGATATCGAGAAGGCGTTGAACCGTTTCGTTGACGGTGACCGTGCGAAGCTCCTAGCCGTTAACGAATTGGTGAACGCGCAGCGCATAGGCTCCCTGTTTTCGGCTGAGGCGTTGTCCACGAACCTGAGCGTGAAGATGATGAAGGTGTGGAACACGACCGCCTCGGACCCATGCCCCTTCTGCGCAGCGCAGAATGGAAAGGCGATTCCATTGGAGGAGTCGTTCATGCCGGTGGGAGGCGTGCAGGTAATCGACGGCAAGATCTACGCTAACGATTTCGTGGATATGCAGACGCCTTCTGGGCATCCGAGGTGCCGTTGCGTCGCAACGTTCAAGGTGGTGGATGAATGATGATGGTTCCCATTCCATGCAAGCAATGCGGACGTTTCCTCGGAAAACTGGAGACCGGTTCGCACGCGCAGTTCAAATGCCCGAACTGCAAGGCGCTGTGTGATTATGAAATCGTCGGTTTGGCTTGCTATCATGGGCGTGATAACGCGCATAAGGCCATTCAAGACCGCGCACGACAGTAAAGGGGTTGCTATGGGCAGCTTGAACCTTGATGCCGGAAGCAGTGCGAAACTGTCCGGTGAAAGGGAGCTGGTGTTCCTGGCTAATTCCGGCAAGCAGATGGACAACGGGTTGACCGTTGACCTGAGCACCCTCGAAGCGCCGCTCATCGACGGTTCGAAGAAGCTCGTATCGCAGCTCACGGATGACGATAAGCTGGCATTGCCGTTGCTCATCGACCATTCGTGGAGCATCGAACAGCAGGCCGGTACCATCACGAAGCTCACCGTGGACGAAGACGGTCTGGAGGCCGTAGCCAAGCTGGCTACCGTGCAGACCGGCGAACTTGTCTACCAGTTGGCGAAGGATGGGGTTCTCACCAACTCGTTCAGCATCAGTATCGATTACTTCCACGATCCCGGCAAGGAAGGCATCATCTCGGGTGCGCAGCTTGTCGAAATCAGCGTAGTATACAAGGGGGCCGACCAAAGGGCCGCGCTCCGAAGCGTCAACTCACATGAGGGAGACAATGCCATGACCAATATCAGCGACAAGATTTCCTCCAAGTTCGACCTCACCTCAGATCAGGCGGACGAACTTGAAGGCGTCATTTCCGATGCGGTGGAACAGGCCATCGCCAAGTACACCGAGAAGTCCGGGGATGATCCCAGCGGCACGGATGTTCCGCCCGCTTCCGATGATCCGGCTCCGGTCACGTCTTCCAACAGCAAGAAAGGAAACGGTATGAGCTTCAACCGTATCGTCCCGCCAGGCTCCCAGCCGGCCGGCAATGTCGCCACCTTCGGTCACGACCGCAAGACGTGGCTCGATTCCAAAGACGCCCTCGTGGCTTTCGAACGCGACCTTCGCGACACCGACAACCTCGGAGTGAAGGCGTTCAACGACCGTTGGGCGAAGACCGTCGCCTCCAAGATGGGCGAGACCGCTTCGTTCGGCATCGGTCAGTCTGATGTTACCAAGCTGATTCCGACCGAAGCTATCTCCATCATCGAGGATGCTTTGAACACTCGCGGGTCCGGCCTGTGGCCTCTGTTCAACAAGACCGGTCTTGACACGCTGACAATCGGCGCGAACAGCACCGATCTGAGCACCGATGAGGGCCGCGCCCACGGTTACGCTCCGTCTGCGTACGGTACCGCCAAGAAGGAAGAGACCATCACGCTTATCAAGCGTACCCTGAACGCTGAATACACGTACAAGTACATTCGCCTGAACAAGGGTGATGTGCGTAAGACCCAGCGTCCGGGCGCTCTGGTTAAGTACGTGCTGTCCGAGCTTCCGAACCGTATCATCCAGACCATCGAGAAGCAGGTCGTGCTTGGTTCCTTCGATACGGACATGAGCCACTTCCGTTCCATTCTCACAGACTCGAAGGATTCGGATTCTGAGTGGGCGGGCAACAAGTTCGCTAAGACCCAGGAGCATGCGGCTGACGGCGTACTGCTGTACGACTTCGTTCGTGGCGCCGCCAAGGTGAAGGCTTCCGGCGCGAAGGTGCTTGTCACCAAGTCCGAGACCGTGGCTGAACTGCTGCTGTCCCTCGACGCCAACGGCCGTAGCCTTCTGCCGCTGGGCAACGCGGGTCTGGCCGGAGTGCTGGGAGTCTCCCAGATCATCACGCCTGAATGGTGGTATGACACTGATGACGCGACAGCTCTTGGCGTCATCTTCACGCCGTCCAACTACGCGGTGGTTGGCGATACCTCTATCGAGGCGTTTACCAACTTCGCGCTTCAGACCAACACCAACGAGTACTTGCAGGAGCTGTACGCCGGTGGCGGTCTCGCCAAGGAAAACAGCGCCGCAGTCATCGTGAAGAAGGGCTGACGGTGATGGTTCAAAGGCCGGATGGTTCAAAACACTGTCCGGCCTTTGAACTTTGAACCATTGGAATTGAACTTTTGAAAGGGGTTCAACATGAGTGAACCGAACAAAGCGACGATGCTTGCGCGTCTAGTTGACGTGAAGCCATCAGGCTCCGAGGGGAATATCGTCAAGGACATTGTTTTCCTCGATGAAAAAGGAAAACCGGTTGACATCGCCTATACGGACGCGAAAGCCGTCGCCGCTGTAAAAGCCAAGTCTCAAATCGCGGCGCTCACCACACTTGAGTCCAGCGCGGACCTTCAGACCACCGTACAGAAGGTGAACGAGGTCATCGCCGCGTTGAAGGCGTGATTCACAGAAACGTCTTGTGCCCGCTTCCTTGTATCATGGGAGGCGGGCACAATCGTTTTTTTTTCAGGGAGGTACCTGATGGTTTTCACCAAGGATGACATGGATGCGTTCCAGCCGAAGTTCACCGGCCTGTTCGCTGTGTTCCTTCCGTCTGCGTTGAAGTCGCTCGCCAAGTACACGTGTGATGCGTTCGAACCTGAATCGGAAGGCGTGAACATAGTCGGCTATGTGGCGTATGACGGTCTGACCGTCCGACTCCCCTACTGGTTCACGAACGTGAAAAAGGCCCGTATCGGTTCGAAGGACGTGGCCTATACTTTTACACCCGACCATGAGGTTTATGCCGAGGATGGGTCCGTTATGGGCCGTTTTGGACGTACTATTACCCTAGAAGGTAATCCGGTTGCGGCCGGCACGATGGTGTATGTTGATGGCACGCATGGTTTCGAGGATTACCCGTATGCCGTGAAGGCGTTCATCGCCCGGCTTATCGTGGAACTGTCGAAGGCGGACAACGGTGACAATCGTGTGAAAAGCAAGGCCATCGAGGATGTGAACGTCACGTACACGGATGGTTCCGCCGCGTTGACGCCTTTCGGCCGCGCGTTGCAGGGCTTCCAGTCGTTGCTTGACGATTGGCGGCTGTGCGACGAGTGGAGCGTGCTCGGCATGATTGATACTCCGCACCAGTGTGTGAAGCGTCCGTACTGGCTGGGGGAGGCTGAGTACCTGTGAGTGAATGCAATCCGTTCGAACTGTTTCCGGCGATGGCCCGCACGTGCGACTTGTCGAAACCGGCCGCACCGGGGGTGAAAAGCAAGGTAGTGGCCGTGCTGAACGTCATGGTGAAAACCCAGACCGCTTCCGACGATTTCACTGACTACAACAGTCGGAATCTTCAACGCCGCTTCCATATAGAAACCGGTACGCTTCCGGCTGAGTACGTGTCCGACCCGGACATGCTGTTGGGTATGAATCTTGTGCTGAATGGACGCAAATATCGTATCAATCAGGTGAGCCGTGGTGATGATTTCGACCTGGGCGATCTTCCGTTCGTGTCCGTGATGGCTGTTCCGGCTGGAAGGAAGAGTGCGTGATGGGATACCGTTTCACCTATAATCCGAGCTGGAAAAGCAAGGGCACCCAGATCATGAGGAAAGGTCTGGCACGCATGTTGTCGGACATTCACCAACAGGCGGTGTTGAACGCGCCGAAGAAGAGCCGCGCCCTAATCAACTCAGGCAGGTTCAAGATGGAGTCCGGTTTGAAGGGCAAGGTGACGTTCGGCGGCGGTGACGTTCCGTATGCTAAACGTCGTGAGTATGAGAACAAGCTTCACCCGTCCACCCGCTTCTATCTGAAGCGTGCCGGGCAGAGCGTGCAGTCCAAGGCGGATTCGTATTTCACGGACAAGATGTAGGAGGCTCGCATGTTGGATTTGGCTTTTGCCCTCGCATTGGAGAACGCGGGGCTTGGCAAGTATGGTGACACGATCTGGTTCGGCACGTCGCCCGTGTTGTCGGATGGTTCCGTTTCGGCGGATACCGGCGTATGGGTGAACATGACGGCGGGTGCGGCCAATCATGCCGTGAAGACGGCGACCATCACCATAAGCACCCGCGCCGATGATGTGGTGTATCAGGGGCTTCTTGACGCTCATATCCACGACTGGTGCGACAACGTGCTTCCGGGCATGTGCGAGCTGTCGTGTCATCCGATTATCGAACTGTCGTACAGGCTGATCAGCGTGTCAGCGTCACAGGCGGAAACGTTGGAGGCGGTTGATTCGGAAGGACGGTGGGTGAAGACCATCACGCTTCAGGTGTCATACCAGTTGTCTGGCGGACTGCCTTCATTGGAGGATTACGAGGCCATCGAGTAAAGTAATGGGCAGACGGCACTTCCTTTGTGTCGTTCGCTTGCAAGTGCAAACAACCTACGTAGGAGGTCATTATGACTCAATACAGACTGGTCGGCAAGAAAGAGGTGTATATCGGTTCCGAACGCATTCCGTCCGAGTGCATTTCGGATGAAATCGGTACCATCACCGTCACACCGTCCACGACCGAAATCAGTTCGCAGGCGGGTACGTTCAACGTGCCGAACGGCGCATATGACGAACTGTCTGCCACCATCACGGTTATCATCCCGTCCGTACGCTTCCTTGGCCGTATCTTCCCGAACCTGTGGAAGGCCGGCAAGTTCAAGTATGCGGGCCATGAGAACGATGATGATTACACGCCGGGTCAGGTTTCCTTCGGCGCGAACGAGTGCCGTACCACCGATCCTGTCACCGTGGTAATCCATAATGCGTGCGACACGGATTCCTCACAGGATATTCGTATTCCGAATGCGCTTATCGCCAACGGCGGTGAGTTCGACGTGAACCTCACGGATCCGTTCGAGGTGGAGCTTCAGATCAGCATGATTCCGGGTGATGTGCCAGCCGTTATCTTCGGTGAAGGCTCTCTGGACGAACCGACGCTCTACAATCCGAAAACTGGACGGTATGAGCCGATTCCGGTTCACCCCACCGATTTCACGCTCACCCCCGACACCGTGTCCGTCGCGACCGGCGCGAACGTTGACGTGGCGATCAACGTGGTTCCGGAGAACGCGACCGAGCGTACGCCGTCCGTCACGGTTGACCATTCAGACATTGCGGCCGTGTCCGTCACCAATGACGGCAAGGTGCGTGTCTCCGGCACTAAGGCCGGTACAGCGACCGCCACCGTCACGGTCGGCGACATCGAGAAGAAGCTGCCCATCACCGTGACATCTGCGGGCAAGTAGTCGCGTCCTAAGCCACCGGTATAATATGAACCGTCCAATCGCCTTGGTTGGGCGGTTCACTCATATTTGGAGGCATCATGGCTGAAGAACCCGAAACCACTGATTTCGAAGACTACGACACCACTGATTTCGAAGACTACGACACAACAGACGATGACGTTGTTCTCGAAGACATGCCGGTGTTCGACACGTCGAAGGCGTTGCGCCGCAAGCGTGTCGAAATCGACGGCACCGTGTACACGATTCGTCCGGTCGGCACGAAGGATTACTACAATATCATCAAACAGCGCAACCGTATCCAGTACCTCAACGACATGCTGGGATCCGACCCGAAGAGCCTCATTCAGGCGTCGAAGATGATGGATGACATGGTTGTCCCGCTTATCTCCCCGTCCGAAGAGTTCAAAGTTTGGGCACGTGATACGAAAGCAAAAAGCGAATACGTGTACCGTCAAGTCATGGATAAGCTTATCCAGCTTGCCATGCAGGGCGTCGAGGTGAAGAATGGCTGATTGGGGTGAAATGATTACCCCTGAAGAGCGGGAGCGTCTACAGCGTTTCCGCTCTTCTCATACGCGGGATAATCGGCGTGGCTATGATGACGTGGACTTGGAGTTGGCTGAGTTCGGCATCATGTATGGTTGGGGTGCGGTCGAAGCGTACATGATGAACCGGATGACCCCGGACTTTTACCGGCGTATGCTTCATGCTGGCCGAAAAGTCATGGAAGTGCAACGGGTAAAATCGTGTATGGACATGCGACAGTCGGTGAATGCGGCCGTCGCAGGCAAGAAAGCGGATAAGCGTTTCGAGAGCGATATGAACAAGCGTTTGAGACGTTGATATTGTAGGAGGCGGTTATGGCGGATATCGGCAGCATCGAGCTTGACGCCAAGATCGATACGTCGCAGTACGAGGCCGGTGCGGCCACCGTCGAGAAGACGAACGAGCGTATCAAGTCGAGTACGAAAAGCGTCGGCGACTCGCAGGACGAGGCTTCGAAGAAGAGCGGTGGTTTTAGCAAGGCGTTCAGCGTCGGTTGGGGCGCCGTCGCCGGTATCGCCTCCAGTGTGACCGGCAAGGTCATTGATTCTGTCGGCGGTCTTGTCAGCGAGATGGTGGACGCTTCCGATTCCGCGAACAAGTTCAGCTCAACGTTGAAGTTCGCTGGCGTGGATGACAGCAAGATCAAGGCGTTGACGGACAGCACCCAAAAGTATGCGGACCAAACCGTGTTCAACCTTGGTGATATCCGTAACGCTACCGCACAGTTGGCGGCGAACGGAGTGCCGAACTATGACAAGCTTGCAGAAGCGGCCGGTAATCTTACGGCCGTAGCCGGTGGTGGCGCGAACGAGTTCAAGAGCGTGTCCATGGCGTTGACCCAGACGGCGGGTGCCGGAAAACTGACGACCGAGAACTGGAATCAGCTTTCAGATGCAATTCCTGGTGCTTCCGGCAAGCTCCAGGAGGCAATGCTGAAGAACGGCGCGTATACGGGTGATTTCCGTGAAGCCATGGCTAAAGGTGAAATCACGGCGAACGAGTTCAATCAGGCGCTTCTCGATCTAGGTTTGTCAGATACTGCGGAAGAGGCGGCTAAGAGCACGCAGACGTTCGATGGTGCGTTGGGCAATCTTCAGGCCTCTGTCGTGAAGGCGGGATCCGCTTTACTTGATGTTTTCAAACCGGCCGTGACGGGTGCTATGAGCACTGTCGCGGACAGTATCACGAACGTGGTTTCGTTCTTCCAATCTAACGGTGGGAAGATTCAGGCTACGGCGTCCGAAATCGGTTCGTCGTTCATGTCAACGTTCACGGCGGCGTTCGACCCGGCCTCGATTCAGTCGGCGTTCGATAACGCTCTCAAACCATTGAGTAATGCTTGGACGAGCATAGAGCCTATGCTGGCCCCTATCGCGGGCAACGTGGGTACTTACATGGGTAACGTGACTCAAGGCTTCAGCAACGCTTTTGGAGGGCTTATCGAGGGTGTTTCCAAGGTTATTGGAGCCGTGGCCCCTTATATCGCTCAATTCATGGAGATATGGACAAGTCTTCAGGCGGCTGTGTCACCCATCATCACACAGTTGGGCACCATCATCGGTGGATTGTTCGACAAGATAGGCGGCATGATAGCCAACATCGTGAACACGGTAGGACCGCCGCTCATGCAGTTCATCAATCAGATCGTAGGCATCGTACAGGCCAACATGCCAACGATTCAAGCCATCATCGACCAAATCGGTGCGGCAATCAACCAATTGGTGCCGGTCATCCAGCAGATCATCACGACCGTGGTGGATACGCTCATGCCCGCAATCCAACCGTTGTTCGACGCCATCAGCAATTTCCTGAGCTCCGTAATCCCGCCGTTGCTTGACGGCATCCAGAAGGTGATTCCCATTTTCGTGAATCTCGCGCAGACCATCATCAGCAACGTGCAGCCGGTCATCGAAGGTATTACGAACGCCATCAAGGGCGTTATCGAAGTGCTGACCGGTATCATCACGTTCATCACGGGCGTGTTCACCGGCAATTGGGGTAAGGCGTGGGATGGCATCAAGCAGATTTTCGGTGGCATCTGGGATGTCATTAAGGGAGTTGTGAGCGCGGCCATCAACGCCGTGTCCGGTGTCATCTCCAACGTGGTGAACGGCATCAAAAGCTTCTGGAACGGTGCGTGGAATGGTATCAAATCGTTCTTCGGCAACATCTGGAAAGGTATGAAGAGCGCCGCGCAGAACGGCGTGAACGGCGTCATTGGGTTTGTGAAGGGACTGCCAGACAGCGTGAAAAGATTCTTCTCGAACGCGGGTTCGTGGCTGTTGAATGCTGGTAAGTCGATTCTCGATGGTCTTCTGTCCGGTTTGAAGAACGCTTGGAGGAACGTTACCTCGTTCGTCGGTGGCATCGGCGACTGGATCAAGGAACACAAGGGTCCTATCAGCTACGATAGGAAGCTGCTTATTCCTGCCGGTAACGCCATCATTGGTGGTTTGAACGAAGGCTTGCAGGATAGTTTTGGCGACGTGAAGGACACGGTGTCGGATATCACCGGCCTGTTCGACCCGATCAATGACGTGGATGCGCAGGCGAACGTGAGCGCGGTCAACAGCATGGCATCGAGCGTCACGCCCGCAACTACGGTCAGCACGGCCACACGCTCCTACGATACTGGTACGAACGGTATTGGAAGTTCGGGTACGGTTGACATGGAGGCATTGAGCCTTGTCATGGCGAACGCTTTGAGCGGCAAAAAGTGGGTGCTGACCACGACAGGCCGCGACCTCGCAATCGCAATGATTGATGACATTGACGAAGAGCTGGCCTTGAAGGCCGATAGGGAGGCTTGATTATGAAACGTGTATGCCCGCCCATTGCACGAACGCTCATGCCTGTGGAACGTGATTTCGTGCTGACCGTTGACGGCGACCCGATAGACGAACACGGTCTATGGCTGGAACGCTCCAGTCTTGAAATCGGGGAGGCATCGCCCTCTCTATCACATACGACAGCGCCCGGTTTCAACGGGTCGTATGACACGACGCTGAGGGATACGCTGGGCCGCGCGTATCTCGGTTCCCGCACCATATCTTTCACGTTGTTCACGGTGGGTGCGTTGGATGAAATCAGGGAGTCGAAACGTTATCTCGGAGGCTTGCACGGGCGTAGCCTGAAAGTCTCGTGGAGGGTGCAGAAAGGGTGGTTTCGTGGTACTCTCGCGGTCGGAGCATGGAAGGACGTGTGGGAGGGTAGCGGTTTGACCATCGCTTCGGTGAAATGCTCGGTCTACTGTGATGACCCGTTCATGTATGCGGACAACAAGGAATCGGTTGGTTTTCGTCTAACGGCTGGCGGTGGCGCTTCCGACTTGTATGCGAACTATGAAGTAAAGGCGCCGTTGTTCTACGGTAACAGGGAGTTCTACCCGTCCAGATTGGATGTCGCCGTGGATACGGCGCAACGGGTCAGCATCTACTATATGGGCGCTGACGGCCTTCCAGAGGAACAGGCGGTGGTGGAACTGAGCACGACTTCCGCAGCATACTATACGGGTGTCACGCTCTCGTTCGACATGCTTAACCATACGGTCAAAGGTTCCGGTGGGTTCCTCGCCCCGACGTTGAACAGCGTGTTCTTCCCGCTTCGTCCAGGCGATACATCCCGACTGCTAATATCGGTTGAGGGACCGAAACCGAGGGCGACGTGCATCATGGAGTACACGCCGCGTTGGATGTTCTAGGGAGGCACGTCTTGACCCGTTTCGCAGTCTATGACCGTTTCGGCAATTACAAGCATGATCTGGTTAACGTCGTACAGTGCAAGCGCACACGCAAGACGGATGGGACGAACACGCTCTCAATCACGTGCCTGAACACGGTAGATAAGGATGACCGTATCGTGTTCAAAGACCCGGAAGGCAAGTACCGTGAGTATATCGTCACACAGCCTTCCGTCGAGCGCGCGGGCACCATTCCTGTTTCCTCGTTCAACGCCGTCGATTCCATCAAGGAACTTGACCTGAAGTATGTGGATGACAAGCGTATCAATAACGGCACGTTCACCGAGGCGGTCACGAAGGCCATCGAGGGCACTCGCTGGGAGTTGGGTACCATCGCGTCCGGCACCGTGCAGACGAATTATTATCACGTGTCAGCGTTGAACGCCTTGCAGACGTTTCTGAAAGCGGCCGGCGTGGAATTCGATACCGAGGTGAAGCCGTCCGTTGACATGACCAATATCGAGCATCGTCTTATCAATGTTGGTCGGCTTGGCAGTGATTCAGGCAAACGGTTCGAGTACGGTTCCGACCTTCAGTCCATCAAACGGACGGTGAGCGCGGACAACGTGTATACGCGGCTTTACGGATACGGCAAAGGGCTTGCCACGACCGATGACGAAGGCAATGCGACCGGTGGTTACGGTCGTAAAATCGACTTCGCGTCCGTCAACAACGGGAAGAAGTACGTGGAGGATTCCACGGCGCTCCAACAGTGGGGCGTGGTCGGGCCGGATGGTACGAAGGTTCATGCCGAAGGTACGGTGGAGTTCCCTGATTGTGAGGATCCGTCCGAACTGTTGGCGTTGACGAAAGCCGCGCTCAAAGAGTCGGTCGTGCCGAAGGTTTCATACACGGCTGACGTGGCCGCGCTCCAGTTGGCTAACTTCGACATCCAACAGCTTCATTTGGGTGACGGCGTGCAGATCGTGGATACCACGTTCAACCCGACTCTTCGACTCAGCGGCCGTGTGCTCGCCATCGAGGATGACCCGACCGGCGATATTACCAGTATGAAGATAACGCTTGGCAACATCGTCCAGTCGTACACGCAACGCAACAACGAACTGAACAGCACGGTCAGTCAATTGTGGTCTTCCAGTGGTGCGGTGAACGATGTGGTGAACGCGAAGCCGGGCTACATGCAGCAGGTCGTTGACGGGTTGAATCAGGTATTGAATGCGACCGGTGGCTGGACGTATATGACGCCAGGCGAAGGAATCATCGTATACAACAAGCCCATTGATCAGAACCCTGACAAGGCGATTCAGCTTGGCGGCGGGTATTTCCGTATCGCCAACAGTAAGAAGGCGGATGGGTCGTGGGATTGGAAGACGTTTGGCACGGGTGACGGGTTCCTCGCTGACCTTATCGTGGCCGGCAAGCTCCAGTCAGCCGATGGGAAGAGCTACTGGGATTTGTCGAACAACAGGCTTCACATGCTGGGGTGGTTCCAGACCGTTTCGACGGACGGCCATTCGGAAGCGGCCTTCTACCCGGATTTCGATTGGACTTCCGACACCGGTGATGCCGCCGATGGGTCCGGCATCCAGTTCTTCGACCGTAACAGGGGCAGTGTCGCCGACCATGACGGCTACGTGTCCTATATCGGCTGGGACAAGGTGAACAACAAGCCCTTGCATGCCATGCGGATTGGAACAGGCGTCTTCCAGAACAAGAGCGCCGGACTGGGGCTTGGTTCCGGTTCGCTTTCCTCCCAGGACGGCACCCCGAACGTGGCTACCATGTGGGTATCCGACAAGACGAAGAATCCGAACAGTTTCGGCATCGAGCTTAACTCCGACACGCAAAACGTGTATATCGGTGGCAAGCTCGGTTATTGGGCGAACCTTGGTACATTCCAGTTCTCCTATTGGGAGGGCTTTTCTATAGCCGCCGCCAAGTGGATGGAGTTTGATGTCACGGCACAACCTGCGAAGAGCGGACGTTACAAGCCTTTGGCTACGCTCGATCATATCGCCTCGGATGGCAACCTGTTCTTTGATACTACGGTTTCGAATGCGAGTGCCGGTGGCTGGAAGGTGTGGGTGAACAGTGCGCCTAGGACTGTGCAGATAAGCCCGACTACTGCACAATGGAAGACAGGCACTGTTGGAGGCGTTCCAAATGTCGTGTCTGACCTGAACATCAAGTACGGTGATTTCGCCAGGATGTTCTCTGATGGCAACGTGAATTTCTACCTCAATACGCTTGGCGTACTTCTCTGATGAAAGGAACGGCTATGAAGTATGAACAGAACCACGGTCAGGTGCTTGTCACGCTTGACTACGATCCGAACGAAAAGAACGCTTCAGGCGCGACCTGTGGAGGCAGGTTCGTTCTCACGTCCCCGGCCATTATCGCCTCCTATATGTTGCTTCTCGGATACACGGATGTTGAGGAATGCGTGAAGGCGATGCCGACCATCGTTGAGAACGCGCCGAACATATACGACGAAGCGACCGGTGATAACGTGTTCACGCCTCTCTATGAGGCTCTGGAAGACACTCTTACAGCGGATACGAATAAGTCTAGGGTTTCGTTTTTTGCGGCCGTGGAATACCCCAAAAAATCGCTTGTGAAGGCACAGAACAAGGCACGTGAACAGCTTGGACTTCCGAAGCTGCACACAGGCGGCTACACGGCCTTCATGTTGGCGCGTTCGGCGGAGGAACGGTCAAGCGTACCGGATTGGCTGACTGCTAGTATTGATGAAGAAAAAACGAAGTTCCTCGAAGGACTCAGGAGGTAGCTGGAATGCCTACTTTTGACGATTACCGCAACATCGACATTGATATCGACGGTGCGAATGACTGGATCCCCGAAGTCCGGCTGAGCGGCGGCGACGTTGAGGGCCGTACCATCACGGTTCGCCTGTTGAAGGATGGCAAGGTCATTGATGACCCGACAGAATCTGGTTCGGTCACCTTAACCGCACGTCTACTGTTCAATCCGAAGGTCGGTACAGCTTATCCGGGCGGCTACAAGACTATGAGCAGATTCGTGTCAGCAAGCATGACCGGTGAAGACACGTGGGGTTTCAAAGTCACAGTCCCGCGTGCAGCCTTCACGAACCTCACCGGCTCGCATACCGCCATGGCTATCGAAGTGCAGAAGACCACCGGCACCGGCAGTTCTGCGAAGGATGAAATCGTGTGCTCGCGGACTTTCAACGCCATCGTTGACGAAAGCGTGCTGAAAGCGGGTGACGGTACTGACCCGGATCCGTTGGAGGAATGGCATAATCTCATCAATCATGGTGACGGTCAGATTCAGGATATGGTGGATCGCGGTAACGCCGCCATCGCCACATTCAACACGAACGGGCAGCACGCCATCGACGGCTTCAACACGAAAGGCAATACTGCCGTTGACGCCTTCAACACCAAGGGTGATAACGCCGTCCACACGTTCGAGGTGAACAGCGCCCAATCCATTGTTGACTTCAACACGAAGTCGGATAAGGCTGTGGCTGATTTCGATACCAGTTCGAAAGCGAAACTCGATAAGTTCGACACCGATTCGACAGCCGCCATTGACGGCGTGAACACGGTGAAGAACGACATGCAGTCCCTCGTTGACGGCGCGAACATCGCGGCCGGAACCGTGACCGAGCGGAAGCCGAACGAGGCTCCCACGTTCGAGTTGACGGGCGACAAGTGGGACAAGACCATGAATCTCGGTCTGCCGCGCGGCGCTTCCATCGCCTCAATTACGGCAACCACGCTTCAGGCTGGGCAGCAGGCCACCGTCACTTCCAACAAGAACGCTGACGGTGATTACAATGTCGAGGTGGGCTTGCCTACCGGTCCTCAGGGCGTTGACGGTTTCCCTGTGTTCGTCTTCGCCTCAGCCATCAGTTCAACGGTCAGCGACTATTCGATTGCGAAAAATTCAGAGAACATTTCGCCAAGGCCGGACACTGATACGAACTATGAGAACAAAGCGTTCATCATGGATGCGGATGGTAGCGTGTTTCTTGTCTTCCGTGATGACAATGAAGGACTGCATGTCAACGGTTCGCAAAGACTATTGAGTCTCAAAGGTCCGGCAGGCGACACTGGCGGGGTGGCTACCGCCGATAAGGTCGGTGTCGTGAAGCCCGGTTTTGGTCTTGAGGTGGACTCTGCCGGCACGCTCAGCGTCTCACACGTGGCACCCCCGGCAGAGGGGGATTACGACGTGGCGAAAATCCACGGCAACGACGCCACCGGAGCGGGCGTGCTTATCGACCGCACCAAGGGGCTTGTTTCCTCGGATACTGGCGTGGCCGTCAAACTGAGCGCCGACAACCCGGGCCTTGAGTTCGATGTGGCGGG
>UMDY01047403.1_pt1 | contig 16037 bp, 29 predicted proteins | sample 1964591 | NCBI WGS metagenome assembly UMDY01 (sample SAMEA4836004, study PRJEB28245) | human gut metagenome | biome: gut microbiome; material: fecal sample | place: Denmark | collected 2008
CATCAAAAATATAAATCGAGCTGTTTCCTTAGAGCCGCCATTTTGCGACGTGGGCACTCACCGACTGGGCATTCGACCAGGGACTGACCCCGGCACTCGAAAAATATCAATGATCAATAATAGCTGTTGTACTTCCGATTGGCTTTTGCACGAGCCTTCGTAACATCAGGGGCTACGAAACCAAAGTTGATCACATAGCTCGGGATATTGTACGAACGGGCAACCAGGTTTTCGATTGCACAGCCACGGAACGCCTTCTCCTCATCGTAGATCCCGATAAAGTAGTCTGCATCCGCCATCTTCTTGATGCTCTCACCAAGGTACCAGACTGCCTGATTCGCGTCAGCCGGAGGATCATCAGAAATATAAGTCTGAATCACCTCCAGCTCCTCGCCAAACACAGCCTCAGCAATATGGTGCATCTGCTCCATGGTTGCCCGGATCTGTGCTTCAGTGCGGCCTTTCATCGGTACGCTGATAAACAGTTTCTTCATATGCTTCACCTCAGAACGGAATTTCGGTGTGGTCGCTCGGCTCTGCCATGTCTGCTTCAGGAGCTGCAAACCGGGCGTAGCGCTCTGCATACGGATCAGCATCCGCATCCTGCTCAACATACATCACATCCGCATACAGGCCGTACTCGCCGGGTGCGTTCCGCTTCTCGACAAGGTTTGCCTGGAGACAGACGTTCTTGACCCGGATAAAGTCCAGCTGGCCGATCGTGTCCATGTTGCAGAGCAGGCGCTTGCCGGAAGTGGTGACCCAGTAGATATGCGGGGGCCACTTGGAATCCATGTTGATCGTCACCGGCACGAAGTAGGTCGGAACGAACGGCTCGTCGTAGGTACGCTCAGGATTCGGATTGGTCTGACGAACCTTCACGCCGAGGTCCATGAGGTGATTCACCAGCTCCATGGTCGGGATCACCACGTTGACGCGGCGCTTGTCCGAGCCAAAGCGATCACGGTTGGGATCACCGCTGAAGTTGGTGGTAAAGATGAAACGGGTATCGTCGATATTGACTTTCTGGCGCTTGGTGTACATAAATATCAGTCTCCTTTTTACTTGTTGATTTCATTTTCCAGAATTTTCAGATCTGCCACGAGTGCTGTCAGGTGGAGAAGTGTATCAGACTGATTGTTGCTCATGGCCGCGTTGAGGAACTTCTCAAAATCCTTATTTGCCTCAGAACTGTACTTTTTCAGCACATCCAGATCGACAGCTTTTCCGGCAGCAGTCTTCCCGGGATACTTCTTCCCGCTCTTCTCGACCCAATTCTGGATCTCCTTGTAATAGCTGCCCTTGTTACCACCGCAACGCTTTGCAATTGCCATGGCCAGCCCCTTCTCCGGGTCGAAAACATCCTTCTCGCTGCACTTCACAACGGTCTTGGAACCATCCGACCAGTAAACGATTGTGGCCGGAGGAGCAAAGATAACGTCCTTGATAGCAGCTGTGTTCGTAGCAGAATCCGTCTTCTTACCCTCACACCGAGGATAGAGCGCACCAGAACGGATACGCCAATTGCCGTCTCGATCAGAGGTCAGATCACACGGGTCAAATACGAGTTCGTGACCAGTGGAAAGAATCACCTTCATCAGGTCGTCGTGCTGATTCTTCTCAACGGTTCTGATATAGCCAATCAGCTGTCCTTTGGAATCGTACAGTTTGTTCGTCATAAAAATATCACCTCACGTCAAAATTTCTTGCTGCTTCTTCCTGCGCATCGCTCCAGGGAAGATCCGGCGCTGTCCAGGGAGCAACACCGTCGTCGCCAACGAACCAGTTGAAGTCGCCGTACTTGGAAATCTCCTCAACTGCCTCATCGACTTCCCGGTTGAAATATCTTTTGTCGATATCCTCCTGCATCTGAAGCTGATAGACCGCCTCGCTTTCCAGCCAGCGGTAATCCTTTGCTCCGGTCACAGAAGCATATTTCCGTTCGCCGGTATCCGTCAGGCCCGCTTCCCGCAGCAGCAGAGCACCGCCCTTTCCCGGAATGATCGGGCAGAACTGTCCCACGCGTCCCACAAAAATATAATTGTGTTCGCCTTCAGGCAGGTCCTCATTCTTGTCGAGATAGATAGCGCCCTTGGAAACGGTCTTTGTCTCGCAGAGGTCAGTGAACTCGATCTTCTCCTTGGAGAACAGGGTCTTGAACACATACGGCACCTGGAATTGTGTGCCCGTTGCCGTCCATTCGCCGCCTTCGTCCTTGCAGTCGCCCGGGGTATAGCCGTACAGCGCCTCGCAGCGGTCGGCAGTCATGTACTTTGCAATATAAACGGCGTTGTTCACCAGGCACATCCGCTCGTAGGTTGCCTCATGCTCGAACGTGTAGCCGTACTTCTTCGCAAAATCCATGCAGTAAGCAATGATCTCTGGTGTCGCATCGGGGATCTTGATCGAATCCGTTTTGATGTGCGCCACCTTAAAACCACGCTGCTGCACTTCATCCTGCAAAGTGCGCATAAATAAAGCCCCTCGAAGCGCCACAATGTTGTTGACGTTCTTGGGGTTGCGGAACGGGTTGTCAAAGCTTGCGCTGGTCAGCCCGTACACCGAGTTGATAGCGATCTTCAGCGCCTGCGCCAGAGCCTTTGCCTGCTGCGGATCATCAAGGTACTTTGCCAGTTTGCCGCCAAAGAGCCCCTTTGCCTTCTCGTACTCGCCATGTTTCACGTAGATTCGTACATCCATCAGGTCATTGAAATGCTTGGTGTACTCACCAAAGTAGTTCATGGCTACAGCCGAATGCGGATGCAGCGACGCAACGTCCAGCAGAGCTACGTTCGTGTACATCCCGGGCTCAGCGTAGACATAACCACCCATACCCAGGTCTGTGCCCCGGAACATGTTGTGGTATTTGCCGTCCTCGCCCTTGACCCACTCGTAACCCGGGAAGGCGTTGATGATGTTGCAGTCGGTCAAAATATCAGGCTCGACTTCCACGATCGCATCGGATTTTCCCGTAGCAAGGTCGGTGTAGACCAGCCGGGGGTGCTTTTCCTTGCCGAAAATAATGCGTGTTGTCAGCGAGTTTGTCGTGTCGTTCACCGTCATTCCGGCAAGGTCTGCCAGGATCTCGCGTGCCACAAAGTCTGCCTGACGCTTTTTCGAGTAGAACAGGGTCTCGGTCGCGATCACATCGTTGTCGCAGTACTCGGCCACCTTGTCCCACAGGCTCTTCGGCACCGGCTGATCCCACGGAAGTCCCAGTTCCTGATGGTGGATGCCCAACTCGATCTCAAACTTCTTCAGGCTCTGTTTTTTCGACGAGAAGTCGAAAATATCCGTGTAGGACAGGTTGTACGCCTCACCAAAGAAGCCCGTGTGTTCGTTGATGATCCGGTTGGACAGCGCATAGATCTGCTCCACCGACATCCCGATCATGCGGGCCCAGAGGATATGGTTGTCGTACTTGCGGTTGTTGAAGCCGACCAGCCGATACTTTGTCAGGCTCTCGATCTCCTCCGGCGTAGGATTTACCATGCGGTGTACAGGCTCCTGCTTGGCAAACTTCCAGTTCACGAGCAGCAGATTCGGGAACACCTCCACGTCGAAAAATATCAATGGCGTTTCCTCTCCCACAGGGGCCTCCCGCTGAATATCATCCTTCGACTTGAAGTGCATCTTCGCCACGATCTTCAGGCAGGTGTCCGCCTGGTTCGTGCTGCTGGCGGCAAAGCCCAGGATCGCATTCCGCATGTCGTCCACGTTGTAAACGATATTGCCCTCGTAGGCTTCGTCCATGATGTGCGCAATAAAGTCAATGCTGGGCTTCGTATAGGGGCTGATCTCCTTGGCAAGGGCTTTCTTGATGAGGATACGCAGGTGCCGCTCATCCTGGATCTGCTTTGTATCAACCATTTTCGTTTCTCCCTTCAGTGGCAGGCCGCTGCTGATGGTCGCAACCGGAATATTATTGCATTTCGACAGTTTTCTCCGCAGAGAGGACTTTCCCGTGAACACCTTGACCTCGATGTTCTCGTCGTAGATCCTGCTCAGCTTCGTTGCATCGCCGGTGTAAATATAATGCAGGTGGATGCCCGCACCAGATTTGCTCAGCTCCGCATAGGTCTGGGGCCATTTGGAGGCAGCTTCCAGGTTGCGCTCGAAGCTCTTTTTTCCATCCGGCCCGGGAATATCAAAGTCGATGACAATGTGATTCTCCGGAACTTTCACGTAGTGCAGTCTCGAAGCATCCAGTTCGGCCAATTTTGACTCGACATTCTCCCATTTTCGCATCGGAATGCCATCGTCTGTCGCATACTGTGCAGGGCAGTCCTTGCAAATATCATTGAAGAGAGAATGCTGCTCCTTGAACTCGATCCATGACGTTTCCGGCTCGGCAGTGGGTTCTTCTGCCTTCACAGGTTCGTCAAGGAACTCTTTGAATTTCTCCGCTTTGAAGCCGCTGTAGTAGCTCCGCACCCGCTCGCCATTCACGGTCTCCGCGCGTTCCTTGTACTCCTCGAAGTAGTTCATCAGCTCTTCCCGGAACGCACGGCGCGAATAGGGGTACGCCACCTTTGCCTCGTCATTGTAGGTGTTGTACATCGCCCAGGCCCGCTTCAGGGATACACCGTCCTCCTTCTTGAAAATATAAAAGGAATCCAGCATGAAGTTGTAAAAGTCGTTCGATGCACCCAGCATACGGGTCGGAATATAATCATCGTAAAGATGTTTGTTCTGCTCGTATACCTCCTTGCAGTGCCATGCAATGCCTCCCAGCTCAAAGTCCACCTTCGCTACAAGGTCACGGTACTTTTTTGCAGGGATTTTTTCGCCGGTAGGTTCCACATCGATCAGTCGTCGGATCAGGCCCGATTTTGCATCCGTGATCTTAACGGGCTTGTTGGTGCCCAGAAACATGAAACACTTGAACTGGCTGGAATACTGGCTGCGGAACTTCTCGTTCACCAGCATGGTCTCGTGGGATACCAGCGAGTTCAGCCGGGTGTTGTCCTCGATGCGGGAAAGGTCACCGTCGTGCTGGATCGCGATCAGCGGGTTCGATTTGAACGCCTCCAGCGCAAACGCATTGGATGATGATCCCAGCACCTTGGAGTCGAACACCGACCAGTACCCGTCGAAAAGTTTCTGGACGATGTTCAGTACGGTCGATTTGCCGCTGCCGGGTGGGCCATAGAGCACGAGGAACTTCTGGATCTTGCGGGAATCGCCGTTCACGATCGCGCCAACTGCCCATTCGATCTTCTTTCGCTCCTCGGGAGAATATAAGGTAGTCATCAGCTCGTCGTAGGCGCTGATGTTCCCCTCCTCCAGAAGATACGGAAGCCGTTTTGACGCATAGCTTTCCTTCTTGACCGGGGTGTTCGCAAATATCAATGTATCGTCAAGGGTGTGGTAGTTGTCCCGCATCTGACGCTGACAGTATTTGTGCCAGTTGTCGATCATCCCGCTCTCCGCGTCCCACATGTGCAGAACACGGTAGCTGTCATTGAAGACCTGCTTGTGTTCCTCCGCGTAAATATCCAGCGCGCGGTCGATCATCTGGAGCGCATCCTGTTCGTCCGTGCTCCAAAGCCCCCGCTCTTCCATCCAGACCGCGTAAAAATCAGAACCCCGGATCATCAGGTCTTTCGACTTCTTGATGATGAATTTGGGATAAATTTCGATTGTCCCGCGTTTTCCCGTCCGCGTTGCAATCATCAGGAAATCAATCATTTGTAACTGACTTCCTCCTTTCTCCGAGGTTTTTATACGTCTTTCTCTTTCTGGAGGGTCATCTGGGCCAGCGCTGCCTCTGCCTCGCGGGCATGCTCATCGGCTTCCTTGCGCTGTTTTTCTGCTTCGTTCACCATCTTGCAGGAAACAAAGCCGAACCACAGCAGGCCAGCGATGAGAATGTTCTTCCGGATGCACTTGCCCTTCATGCGGCGGATGGTGTGATTGGCCACCTCCAGTGCAGCCTTGCTGTTGCTCAGGTCGATCAAAATATCAGTCAGTTCCATTGTCAATTTTCCTCCAGTAATTCGGGTCAGCCAGAATCAGCCGACCAATGTTGTTCTCGTCTCGACACGCCGTGATTCGCAGCATCACATGGGAATCGTCGAGTATCTTCTCAACGAATCCTTCCATAGGGATGCAGATTTTTGATTCATATGTCATCAAAACTCATTCTCATTCAACCAGCTCATCAACTGGTACCAAATATCAATGGTACGCATGTCGATGGACGTACGGGTAATCGTAAAGAGACCGCCAGCCCCATTCGGCTGATAGTCCCGATCCATGAACCGGGCCAGGATCGGTTCCGCGCGCTCTTCGCTGAAACGGGTGTCGTCCATGGCAGCCAGACCCAGGCTGACGACCATGCTCCAGAACCACTGCCCCACACGGTTGCCCATGCTGCGGTCTTCCATGATGTGCTCCTCGATGCGGATCGCCAGCGCAACCATCATCTCCAACATAGAGCAGGGTACGCCCTGAAATACCGCATCGATCTTCCCATACGGAATATTATTCTCCGATGCAAAGCGGTACCGCAGGTTGATGCCGTCCGTTGCCCGGCAAACATCCATTTCGCACGCCGGAATATAATCTCGGTTAAAAAGATACATCAGCAAGCGGTGAAAGCTGAGGTTCCGGGGTTCCCATTCGCCGCAGACGATCTTGTAGAGCCAGTCATAATACTGCTCCGTTTCCTTCATAAAGTTCATTCATCCTCCTCATCGTCATGGTTGCCAGACCAGTTCTCCCGAACCCGGAGAATCTCATAGTCCTTGTGGTAGTTGTGGTTGCGGACATGAACGGCGCTCGGCACGAACTCGCCAATGCGATCCAGTGCCTCGTTGCCAATGATCTTCGGAATATCATCATCGTCCACGGGCTGATTCTCCGTGTCGAACACCAGCGCTCCGTCTGCGTAGTAGGTCAGGAAGGAAGTCTCATAGTCGTCCAGCTCGCCGAACTGATCCGGCTCAATGACTTCGATGGCCTCATGTGCCACCACCTCTTCCGGGTCAGATTCAGTCCGGTACTTCCCTGCCAGCTGCTCAAAGCTCTTCTGGGTCGCCCTTTCCTCGATGGTCTTGTCCATATCGGCTTCCTTCTGCCGCAGATTCTCACGCTCGGCCTCGTACCGTTCGCCGTAATAGGTCTCGTATTTCTTCTCGAAAACGGTGTGCATCACAAGGGCACCCGCCCCAAAACCTGCTGCAAAGAGCAGAATATCACGCACGATTTTGTTCATTGTCGATGTCTCCTTTGATCGTCATCATGGTAAACGCCAGTCCGCCAAAGAAAAGGGAGACACTCATCAGAATGCCTCCCACCATGTGGCGCTTGCGTTTGGTATCGGTCAGATAGTCCAGAAACAGGAAAGTGTTTTCCAAAGTTTCCATCGTTCCACCTCACTCAGAAAGAACCGCCAGACCAGAGACGAAACAGACTCCGGCCATGGCAGCAAACAGGTAAGACAGTCTCTTAACGAATCTGGTCATAGCGTATTCCTCCAAAATATCAGTCTCAGATCTTGTCGATGATGGGTCCGTCGCAGTTGAACCGCAGCATCACCGAGCGCTCAGTACCATCGATAAAAGCATTCAGTGCATCATTATCCCTGACATAGTTGGTAATACCGAAGTCCACATGGCTCTGGTGGGACGGATCATTCGGATCATAGATCCAGCCCACGATCTGGCCTTCCGGGGTCTTCATGGTTACACCGCCATGAGTGCCCAGAGATGCCAGAACGTCGTTCAGGAACAGGTGCCCCTGGGTGCGCAGACGCTTATTTGCTGCTCGCTCCATCAGGAAGAGGTAGTTGCGGTTCAACTGGCTGTCGGGCTGCCAGGTGTCCACGGTCTCGTCAAAGATGCAGGTATAGGGGCTGGTGTGCTGCATGGCGATATCCTTGTATTCCTTGATGGTCTCCTCCACGCCCTGCTCGTTGGTGCTCTTGCTCTCGAGCTCCACAGCCTTGATGTTGTGCTCCAGCTCCTCCTGAACACGGCTGCCAAAGCGGTCGGATACACGGCTCTTGTACTCCTCAAAGGCCTTGTCCAGAGCAATATAAGCCGCAGTCAGGCTCGCATTGCGCTTGGACATGATGTGGTGGGAACCGAACATGCAGCCCAGAGATACCGCACCCAGGGTGACCGCAGGTGCATACACCTTTGCCAGCTTCAGGCCGGTCTGGACGTAGGTGGTCGTAATATCGCTCTTGTAATCCTTCTCGGTGTAGGTCTCGCCCTCGCTCAGCTGGATCTCACCGCTCTCGATCTGCTGCTTGGTCGTGTGGATGCTCTCCACCTGAGCATTGTGCTCGGTCAGAATATCCTGTGCCTTGATGGTCGCCTTGCAGGCCAGCACAGTAGCGGTCACACCACCAATGGCAGCGCCAACGATCATAATGGTGGGGCTTGCCTTCTTCAGCTTGTAGCCGCACTTGGATGCAGCACGGGTCATCTTTTCCACGATTTCGGTTTTGTCAATCTTTTTCAGGAACTTCATAAATATCAATCCTTTCTTATTGTTCAGCGCAGCGGTACAGGGCGAGGCAGCATCAGGCGATATCCGCCCGGGATGCCCTTGATGAACGCCCCGTCAAGGTTGTACCAGCCGTAATTGTAATCGGTGCTCTCGTTGGAAACGCCCATCAGATCCCACAGGTCGCCCACAGAAACCTGACCGTACTGGCGAATCGCATCATACATCTGGGAAAGCGTGTCGTCTGCATCCCCGCGGAACTCAAAGTCCAGGTTCTGCAAGCTGCGTCCTACGGCCCGGTTCGGATTTCCCTGCCGGTTACCAGAGCCACCCTGATAGTAGGTGTCGTAGCTGTTCCGCTGGGTGCGGGAGCCGGAGTAGTTGCTCGAAGAGCCGCGAGAACGGTCCTCGCCAAACAGTGCAATGCTGACCGCAGAGTTAAAAATACTCCACAGACCGTTCTTCAGCATGGGCAGCAGATAGTCCACCACGATGCGGTTCTTCACGGTCTTGAGGTCCTCGGCCAGGAACTCGTTGGCGATCTTCTGGATATCGTTCTGCTCCTTGAGGGTCACTTTTCCCTTGACGACCTTCTGGAACTTCTTCTGAGGCTCTGCGGCAGGCTGCTGTCCGATGCTGCTCTTCGGCATGTTTACTTGTGCCATGTTGTCATCCTTTCAAAAAACAAAAAAAGTAAGAGCCGCAGATTTCTCCACGGCTCTCGCCTTGCCTAACATTACTTCTCTTCAGAAGTTTCCTCAACGTCCTCGTCAGGAACGTCCACCTGTGCAGAATCGACATCCTCGATCTTCCAGGGCTTCTGCCAGACGATCTTCTTCTTGGTCTTCGGCTTCTCCTCGTCCTTGTTCTGCTTCTTGGCCTTGTGCTTCCGGTACAGTCCGTATCCCACGGCTGCAACCAGACCCACAGCACCAACAGCGAAACCAAAGCCCGAGCCGTTGCTCGAAGTTTCCTCGTTATCGATCATCTGAACATTCTCCTCCGGAACGACCTCAACAGAAGTCTCGTTCTCCATAGTAGTATCGTTCATGTTCGTCATTTCGTCCATTTTTGTTACCTCTTTCTTAAATATAAGTTTATAATGTCGGAGTATTACCTCCATAAAGGAAGCTGATTTTTTCGCGCCGGGTCAAATATCAATAGCCGCCCAGCCACTTCGGAGGCGTGTGATACTCCAGCGTCAGACAGGGCATCCCGTCCTCGTCCAGCCGGGACGCATAGAAAATATCAACGTTAAGCCCCGAATCCGTGTCCCAGCCCAGCAGGTCACCGTTGACGCAGTGGTCGATGCCCAGATAGTCGAACAGATCATTCTCGCTCACCCGGAAGTCACTGAGCAGCTGTTTGTTGACCCCATTGACGGCCTTTTCGATCATGGCCTTGGTCGTCCAGAAGTAGGTGTTGGTCAGGCTTTCCCAGCACTTCACCCGCTGGTCATAGGAAACATCGGTCGCGGCAAGACCCTTGGCAGGCTGGATGGTTGCCGGTTCGGGGCACTTGGCCATCTTTTCCAGCGCAATGGTCTCCCGGATCTCCTGCTCTTTTTCCGGGCCGATGGTCTCCAGCACCTTGTCCTGATAGGTCTTGAGCGCGCTCTCAGAAAGGGTGCACGCCGCGGCCAGTGCAGCATTCCGCCGCTCGTCCACATGGACTGCACCAATGACACAGCCCGCAGACAGCACCATGCTCAGCGCAGTCGGCACGTACACCGGGCCTGCCGTCTTGACAATGGTCTTCACGTCCAGCTTTTCCACGCCCAGCTCCTGCTTTTTCTCGTCCAGCAGGATCATGGCCTTGGGGGTCGCGGTCACAGCAAAATAGACCGCCGTGATACTTCCCGTGATCGCCAGACCTCCCAGGATCTTAGATGCGTTCTTGCCTGCGCTCCTGCGCACTGCCTTTGCAAATGTTTTCAGGTTCATGTTCGTACCTCCAAAAATTTATAAAAAAGAAAGAGCCTACGATTTCTCGTAAGCTCTCGCCTTTCAGATATGTCCGTGCTGCTTCAAATTCTCGAAGCGAATTTCTGTTTCACGCTGATCATCGCGTTCCAGTTGGATCTGGTAACGGATATACTCGTACAGTCTGATCGGCTGCTTCTTCAGATAGTGATACAGCCCTGTAAAGCCGTATCCTACTGAACGTGCAACTGCCTTCAGTACGCGTACCATTGCCTTGTCCATCTTTGCATAATAGTCGTGATCGTACATAAATATCAATCTCCTTTGTTTGTCAGTTTGGATATCTCTTCCATAAGGGAGACCGAAATTTTCGCGTTTACAGGTTCTTTTCTGCAAGCTGACGCTGAACTTCCTCTCGCACCATGTCCTGCATTTCCTCTTCGCTGCGCTGCTCCTCGATCAGGTCGTGGCCAAAGCTCAGGATCGCGCTTGCAGCCATCATGGCCACGGATGCAACTTTCCACCAGTTGATCTTCTTCATATTCATTCTCCTTTTTTCTCGCAGTAATCCGCATAGGGATCGTAGTTTGTAAAATTCTCGATGGGCGGCTGGAAGGCATCCACGTAGTAGACTTCGAGGCCGTCGTCTGTGGTCTGCTTGTAATACCGGAAGTCGATCCAATAATACTCCCATTCATTTGCCAGATAGTCCGCTGACCAACCAGTTGTGTCCCCTTCCGGCAGATAATCCAGTCCGAGGTAATTGTACAGGCTGTTCATGGATGCCTCGCCATCCAATGCAAAGTCGCGGTTCATATGGTAGAACGCATCTGTCAATTCCACCTCTGTGGCATGGAAATATCTTTTTGAGATAGGTTCGTAGCAGAGCAGTTTTTCCTCTGCCATTTTGTCACGAACTTCAGGCAGCTTTTCTTCGCTGATCTGCTCCTGAATTTCTGTTTCTTTTTCCAGCCCGATGTTCTCAATCACCTTCTGCCGGTAGGTCTGATAGGTCTTTCCAAGCGCCATGTATGCCGCGGTCAGGCTTGCGATCTGCTTTTTGTTCAGCGCGTTGGAGCCCAGGATGCAGGCAATGGTACCGCCGCCAAGAATCGCAGCCGGAACGTATGCTTTCCAGCAATCCAAAACTTTCTGCTTTGTGGTATAGCAGGACTTGCCGTAGTTTTCGCAGTCAATCGCAATCGTGTTCTTTTCGATAATTTTCTGCGCTTTTGTGCTTGCCCGTCCGGTCTCGATGGCCGTTGCTACCACACCAACAGATGCCGCCACCGCCAGAATGGTTCCGCCGTGCTTGCGCAGGAATTTCGCACATGTTTTCGTCAGTTTCATTGTTCAACCTCCAAATTTCAAAAGCAGAAGTTTATCTCTTCTGGAATCGGCCAACAGTTATCATCGCCTTCTTCCTCGGGGATGTAGCTGTCACCACTTATGGTGAATTCACCATTTTTAAGCTTGTTCATCATAATAACTGTTCCGTCGTTACTTTCTTGTATAAGCCGCAGTTCCTCCTCGGTTAATTCCATACGCACACCAAGGCGCATCCATACAGATTTCTTTACAGCACTCATAATGTTCAACCTCCATTTTGAAAAATAAAAGAGCCTACGATTTCTCGTAAGCTCCGTTTCGATTAGTTTCTTTCTTTTTTCATACTCTCAAAAAGCACTCTCTTAAAAGCATCAAATACCTTCCGGTTGCGCTTGCAATACTTTTTATGAAACGTATCGTCCAGTTCATGCGCCGCCTGCCCGTGGCCGTATTCTAGCAAATCGTACCATGCAGACACCGTACTTACTACGGCGAGTACGTCAATCACATAATAAACTGCAATGCAACCCGCAATTGCTCCAATCAATTTCTTCATAGTTCGTACCTCCAAAATATAATTCTGAGACTAATCATCTCATAAAGCGCCCTGAAAAATTCGCGTCACAGCACATCCGCCTTCTTCAGCAGTTCCAACAGCTGCGCCTTGGTCACTTCGCCGTCTGCTTCCAGATGCACCTTCATCTTCTGGTCCTTCTCGCTCCAGCTCACCTGAATATCTTTCAGCTGCACCTCTACACCGGGCATCTGTTTCGCCAGTGCCTTGTTGATGACCTTCGAGATCAGATTGCGCAGAAATCCAGACCGGATCAGCATAATGTCCTCCATAGTGTTCAACCTCCAAAAATAAAATTGAAAAAGATAAGAGGGCGTGATCTTTCAGATTTCGTCCTCTTCCAGATTGCTCTCTTCGTCTTTTGCATCAACCCAATTGTTCAGCTTGCTCATCTTGTAATACGCCCATCCGCAACATGCCAAGCCAATGCTCGCACATGCGGCGCAGTATTTGAAATAAGCCCCATAAGTAATAGGTTTGCTCATAAAGTTCTTAATAGCTTTCATCATAGTTTTCTCCTTTCAATGTAAGCCCTCTTACCTCCATAAAGCGAGATGTATTTTTCGCGTCCGGGCAAAAAGAAAAAAGCCCACGATTTCTCGTAAGCTCTTCTTCCGGGACAGCCCTGTTAAGTTGTGTATCTCCGGTCTATCAGATATCCGTCTAAAATATCAGTCTTTCGGCCGGAACGCCGAGCACAACAGCCACACCACAATGGTCACAATCGCCATCACAATCGCTGTTATGATCATCTGCCCAACCGTAATCGAATAATTCCAGATCTTCTTAAAAATAGATTCGTTCATAATCCTTACTCCTTTTCTTGGGCTTCTATCCCATAAAGTGAGCAGAATTTTTCGCGTCTTGGTAAAAAGAAAAGAGCCTACGATTTCTCGTAAGCTCTTGCCTTATCAAACGATATTTTTATCTCTCTGTTTTACTTTTACGCTTCCAATTGCGCCTACCAGTTTCAACAGTTCAAAATCACGTACCATACCCGCAAAGTCTACCATTTCGACTTCAGCTTCCCAGTTTGATCTCACTCCGTTATATCCTCCACAGGAACCAAGCCAATGCATCTTTCGGTCAATTTCCTCCCGATTCATTTTGCTGTTCCGATGGATTACCTCCTTCAGAATATCACCACTGTTGCTTCCGCCAACAATAGCCTTTACAACGATCGTCATTTTGTGTCTCAGCATAATAGTTTCTCCTTTCATGTAAACACAGAAATTCTCGTTTCCATAAAGGAGCCTGTTTTTTTCGCGTTCTGACAAAAGAAAAAGAGCCTACGATTTCTCGTAAGCTCCTTTGCAAAATATCAAGCAGTTCTCTTTATTTCGACGCTATTCTCATATAGCTCGTGAGGTGCGACATCCTGACCTTCCGGCCATTCGATACCGCTTCCATCGGGCAATAGTGTCACCCTGTTGAAATATCCATCGTTTTGTAACATGCCATACCAAGAACCGGTGGCATAGGGGGCAACATCGAACAGCCTTACTTCTCCGGTTTCATAGTACAGTCGTAATTTCATCTGAGCAATCGGCTCAACTTTTGTCAGTCTCGGTTGCAGCATCTAAAATCACGCTCCTTACTTCAGGGGATCAATGCGGAAAAACTGCTCACCGTTGCTCAACAGCTTCCAGTTCGCCGCTAGATCGTCTTTATGGATCTCCATCCATGCATCCAAGAGTTTCATCTGACTGCGTGGGATCTTTCCTTCGAGAACAGTTCCGTCCAATGCAACAACAACTTCTTGCCCAGAATACTCAGCATGGATGTGCGGCATATTATGTTTACCACCCATTTCTCGATACATCCGGACAATGATTCCGTAGAACATACATAATACAGGCATCCTAAAACACCTCCCTATCTTATTATACCAAATGGGGTTATAAAAATAAAGAGCCTCCGATTCTTTACACGTGCTCAGATCAAACTCCGGTCAAACACGGTCTCCCAGCGTTCTTTCTTGAGGGGCTTCATGCGCAGTGCCCACATGATCTGCCGTACGGTCACAGTCGGGTACTCGCCCTTTGCGTTTTTCTTCTTTGCGTGACTGTCAAAATACTGCCGAAACCCTTCATGCAGGTAGATCTTGTCGGTCAGCCAGGGGTCAATGGTGCTCCAGTAAGTAGCCTTGGTTTTCTCGTTGTACCGCTGCTGGATCACACACAGGCCTTTCCCCTGTTCCCGGTAGAGCGTACAGACACGATACACCGGGTGATTGCATCGGTAAACGCTCCCGTAGTAGCTCGTCCACTCTTTTGGCGGTATGTCGTGATATCTCATAAAAAATAAAGAGCGCCCGCAGCTTTCGCCACGAACCCTCTCGGTTCCTCCTTTACTTTCTGTCCGTAAAGCCTCTCTTGATCTCATGGAGACCATCGTTCATTGCCCTGGAAAGCGGCGCTACACCGCCAGCCTCGCAGATCGACCAGTATACCGTCGTACCAATCGTTCCCAGAAACGTCAGGCAGCTGATGCCAAACTTCGCCCACTCAATGCGCCGTGCCTTCGCAGCCTTCTCCTGATCGTTGATGACTTCCTGGCCCTTCCGCCGTTCTTCATCCTCTTTCAGGTTCTGGTTGCTCTCCTGCTCGTCGCTCTTGAGCTGCATATCGTACAGCTGCAATGCCATCTTCGCCGTGTTCGTGTACTCGTCCGTACCCGGTTTCAAGTCCTTGAGACTCTCCAGCGATTGCTTTGCTGCTTCCTTCAGCAATTCTTTGTTTTCGTAGTTTTCCATTTTGATTTTCTCCTTTACAAAGTAATTAGAGTTTCCTCCATTAAACACCATGTTTTTCTCGCGTCAGGTCCAGTTTGTGCACCCGCAGCATGATGTACTTGTCGCCTTCAAAATTCTTCACCTCCTCGTCCAGGCTCAGGCTCAGATAGGGCCAGTCGGGGGAATCCTCCTCACCGATCAGCAGCTCGCCCACTTCGTAAATATCACGGTAATGGAACCAGCGGTAGAGCGCCATCCCGAAGAGCAGCCCCAGAACGATGGCAACGAATAACACAGCATAGTAGATGTACAGCATTTTGAAAATCTCCTTTTAATAATGTAGTGGATAAAACGGTCTTCTGCGTGATGAAAAAATAAAAGAGCCTACGATTTCTCGTAAGCTCTCTACGCCTTAGATGTCGTTGCGAATCAGAAACAGGTCATTTCTGCTTCGAGTTGCTCTCACAATTCCTCCTGCCCGGATCAATGTAATTGCATTTACATAAGCCGCGCGTGCATTTTTTGCATCCTTGTATTCGTCCGTATTCACAAACATCACTTTCTGGTTGCTTTCGATAAACACCCGCACCTTATCCATTGCATTCACATAGCCCCGGTCAAAGTTCGTCTTTACTCGATAGTTCATAAATAATAATCTCCTTTCAAATTTCGGAAGACATCCTTCCATAAAGCACAGGGAAAATTTCGCGTTGCTTCGTTACACCCTATTCTAAAATAGAAAAAAGAAAAGAGCGCATGTTTCCATACGCCCGTTTTCCGGTCAGAATCCATCAGCGGATACCACACCGAACATCGTTCAGCATGAGGAGTTCTTCGCCCTCATTCCAGCCTGCATACTTGTCGTTATACGCCTCGTTAAATGCGGCCATAATAGAGTTCATCATTTCCTCAAAACCCTTCACAATATTCTTCAGCATAGTAAATACCTCCTAAAATTGTTTATTTCTTTCCATAATAGAAGGTGAAATTTTCGCGTCTGCGTAAAAAAAAAAAAAAAAAA
>UMDY01054600.1_pt1 | contig 15823 bp, 13 predicted proteins | sample 1964591 | NCBI WGS metagenome assembly UMDY01 (sample SAMEA4836004, study PRJEB28245) | human gut metagenome | biome: gut microbiome; material: fecal sample | place: Denmark | collected 2008
CGGCTGCGGCGCCGGTTTGCTGCCATTCGCGCAAACTCGCTTCGCTCAAACAGTGCGCTCGGTGGCAGCAGCTATCCTCACCTCGCTGACGGGGGCTCCGCTAACGTCACCACCAGCAGCCTGCATCCCCTCGCCTGAGATTCAAAGCGAGAGATCGCAACGCGTAGCGCATTGAATATCGAAGAATACAGACACCTTGCCAGAAGTGAATCACTGAGAAAGTGAAGAAATAAAACAATATCGGCACAGCGTAGCGCGCTGAGTATCGAAGAATACAGACACCTTGCCAGAAGAGAACCACAGAGAAAGTGAAGAAATAAAACAACATCGGCACAGCGTAGCGCGCTGAGTATCGAAGAATACAGACACCTTGCCAGAAGAGAACCACAGAGAAAGTGAAGAAATAAAACAACATCGGCACAGCATAGTGCGCTGAATACCGAAGCATACAGACACAAGTCAACAAATAAGAACAACGAATCCCTTGCACTACTTAAAAAAAGCCCAAGGGGTGTGCAGAGGGGGCGCGGCTTTGCGGCCCCTTTGCGGTTTTCAAAGTTCCCAAACTTAAACCCCCCCCCGCGGTCAAGCGGAATATCCCCCACGGTTAAGTGGAATATCCTCCGCGGTTAAGCAAAACAACTCCCACACGGCCAAGTGGAAAACAACTCCCCGCGGTCAAGCGAGAAAAGAGGAAAATATGAAACAAAACGGAAAACTATACTTATGCGCCACCCCCATAGGAAACCTCGAAGACATCACCCTTCGAGTCCTAAGAACCCTTCGGGAAGTGGACTTAATCGCTGCGGAAGATACCCGCAACAGCATAAAACTTTTAAATCATTTTGACATAAAAACCCCCATGACCAGTTACCACGAATACAACAAGATCGACAAAGGTCACGTTCTTGTGGAAAAAATGCTCTCAGGCACAAACATTGCGTTGATCACAGATGCAGGTACTCCGGGTATCTCAGATCCTGGAGAAGAACTTGCAGCTATGTGTTACGAAGCTGGTATTGAGGTGACTTCATTGCCGGGGCCTGCTGCCTGTATTACTGCTCTGACTTTGTCAGGTCTGCATACCAGGCGTTTTGCCTTCGAGGCGTTTCTTCCGGCGGATAAGAAAGAGCGAAAAACGATTCTGGAAGAGCTTTCCAGCGAGACGAGGACTATTATCCTGTATGAGGCGCCTCACAGGCTTGTACGGACCCTTGGCGAGCTCAGAGAGGCACTTGGTAACCGCAGGATGACTCTTTGCAGGGAGCTGACCAAGAAACATGAGACGGCGTTTCGGACGACGATCGATGATCTGATGGATTTTTATAAAGATGAGAAGCCACTGGGTGAGTGTGTCCTTGTGATCGAGGGCAGAAGCCGCAGTGAAATGGAAGCGGAGAAGCGTGCTTCCTGGGAGGAGGTTTCCATTGCGGAGCATGTGGCGATGTATGAGCAGCAGGGGAATTCCAGAAAGGATGCTATGAAGCTTGCCGCTAGGGATCGTGGTGTTTCCAAGAGGGATATTTATAAGGCTCTGCTGGATGGAGAGGATTCCAGTGAATGACCGGACGAAAATTGAGGCAGGGAGCATAGGAAACATATTTATAAACAAACGAAAAGCTGCATGTTGTGACCCGAGAGCGGGGAAACATATGCAGCTTTTTTGTGATCTTTGCCTGCAAAAAAAATGCCACGAGGAATATTCTAGTGAACAGTGACATAAAACGTACTGTGCGGATTTTGTCGAAATGATTTGCTTGCAGTATAGACCATATTGTGGTAAGCTGAGATTATCAAAACTTGAAAGCATATTTTTCTAAAAACAATCTTATTTTTCTATTACATTTCATATATCAGGCAGAGAGCCTGTCATCTCAGAAAATTCATGCTTTTTTCCATTTTTCAGCAGGAGTTTTCAGATGAGACTCCTTGAAATCAGAACAGAGGAGTCGTGTATGATTGTAAACGAAAACAGAACAAACAGCTCTAAACCACTGCAGTGGCACCCTGCATTTTTTGCTGATATTCAGATAGAACTGGAGGCAGAGCGGATTTACTATGTATCAGGACCTAAAATTCCAATCCAGGTCATTGTAACACAGCAGTTATCCAAAGAGAAAAATCTGTGGCTGAGAAGTCTGACGGACAGAATGAAAGATAAGGAAGATATGAAACGGCTTCTCAATGAATACAGAGAAAAGCAGAAAAATCCTTTATACGAATCAGTTATGCAGATGATCGTAAGGGCTAATGAAGAAAAATTCAAGGAGGCGGATTGTATGTGCGAAGCGTTAAATCGGATCATACAGGATCAGATTGAAGAGAAGATAAGAAACAGTTTACAGGCTGGTTATGATGAGGGCTATGGAATGGGGATGCAGCAGGGAGAACATAGTATTAACAGTTTGATCCTCTGTCTTGCGAAATTGGGAAGGACATCTGATATTATAAAATCTGCATCAGATCCGGAATACCAGAAGAGTTTATTAAAGGAATTCGGGCTTTTACAAGAGTAGCTGAATATTTTATACATTTTAAGAGCATATTGTGCTGGACTTTTGGATTGCATTTAATAAGATACTTTTTTGCCTGTATTTCCTATGATTTTGCGTGGAAATACAGGCTTTTTTGTGCTATAATAAACTCTGTATTCGTATGTAAAAAACGTTTATTTTACAGGTATAAATGACACTTCTGGAGCGGGTTTGAGAATTGCTTTCTGCAAAATTTGAAAATACAGTAGTTACTGAAATTAATGGATCAGGGTATGGTGCAGTAATTTCTGAAATTGCTGTGGTTCTGCAGAAATGAATTTTCAAACACGTCCGGACAGACAAGAACAGGAGGAATGACATGGGCGCAGAGAATACAGAATACGGCGCAGATCAGATCCAGATCCTGGAGGGACTGGAAGCCGTACGTAAGAGGCCTGGAATGTATATCGGAAGTACCTCCAGCCGTGGACTTCATCATCTCGTATATGAGATCGTGGATAATGCAGTCGATGAAGCACTGGCTGGTTTTTGTACGGAGATTCATGTAGATATCAATCCGGATAATTCCATTACCGTTACAGATAATGGCCGTGGTATCCCGGTTGGCATCAATCATAAGGCTGGTATTCCGGCAGTTGAGGTTGTATTTACCATTCTTCACGCAGGTGGTAAGTTCGGCGGTGGAGGATATAAGGTTTCCGGTGGTCTTCACGGTGTTGGTGCATCGGTTGTAAATGCACTTTCCGAGTGGCTGGAGGTTACTATCTACCACGAGGGTAAAGAATATAAACAGAGATATGAGCGTGGCAAGACCATGTATCCGCTGAAGGTTGTAGGCGACTGTGATCCGGAGCTTTCCGGAACGAAGGTTTATTTCCTTCCGGACAAGGAGATCTTTGAGGAGACCGTTTATGATTACGATATCCTGAAACAGAGACTTCGTGAGATGGCTTTCCTGACCAAGGGTCTTCGCATTGTGCTGGAAGATAAGAGAGAGGGCCAGGAGCGCGAGAAGGTATTCCACTATGAGGGTGGTATCCGTGAGTTTGTAAGCTACCTGAACAGAAGTAAAGAGGCACTTTACCCGGAGATCATTTACTGTGAAGGTGAGAAGGATGGTGTATCTGTAGAGGTTGCTCTGCAGCATAATGATTCCTATACAGAGAATACCTATGGTTTTGTAAATAATATCAATACACCGGAGGGCGGTACACACATTACCGGTTTCCGTAATGCAATCACCAATACATTCAATGATTACGCACGTAAGAATAAGCTTCTTAAGGACAGCGAGCCGAACTTAAGCGGTGATGATATCCGTGAAGGTCTGACCGCGATCGTCAGCGTTAAGATCGAGAATCCGCAGTTTGAGGGACAGACCAAGCAGAAACTTGGAAACAGCGAGGCAAGAGGTGCGGTAGACAGCGTTGTAAGCAAGCAGCTGGAGATTTTCCTGGAGCAGAATCCGGCAGTTGCCAAGGCTACTGTTGAGAAATCTGTTCTTGCACAGAGAGCCAGAGAAGCAGCCAGAAAGGCCCGTGACCTTACAAGAAGAAAATCCGCACTGGACAGCATGTCTCTTCCTGGAAAACTTGCAGACTGTTCGGACAAGAATCCGGAGAACTGCGAGATCTATATCGTAGAGGGAGATTCCGCGGGCGGTTCCGCCAAGACAGCGAGAAACCGTGCCACACAGGCGATCCTTCCACTTCGTGGTAAGATCCTGAACGTTGAAAAAGCACGTCTGGACAAGATCTATGGAAACAAAGAGATCAAGGCCATGATCACTGCTTTCGGAACCGGAATCCATGAGGATTTTGATATCTCCAAACTTCGTTACCATAAGATCATCATTATGACCGATGCCGATGTTGACGGTGCGCACATCGCAACACTGCTTCTGACATTCCTGTATCGTTTTATGCCGGAGCTGATCAAGCAGGGATATGTATACCTGGCACAGCCGCCTCTTTATAAAGTCGAGAAAAACAAGAAAGTATGGTACGCATACGATGATGATGAACTGAACAATATCCTTACCGAGATCGGACGTGACGGAAACAATAAGATCCAGCGTTATAAAGGTCTGGGTGAGATGGATGCGGAACAGCTCTGGGAGACTACTATGGACCCTGAGAAGAGAATTCTTCTCCGTGTGACCATGGACGAGGCTGCCACATCTGAGATCGATCTGACATTTACCACTCTTATGGGAGACAAGGTAGAGCCAAGACGTGAATTTATCGAAGAAAATGCAAGATTCGTCAAGAATCTTGATATCTAGGAGAATAAAGAAGAATGGAAGATAATATTTTTGACAAAGTCCACGAAGTGGATTTGGAAAAAACTATGAAAGAATCTTACATCGACTATGCCATGAGTGTTATCGCCTCACGAGCTCTGCCGGATGTAAGAGACGGCCTGAAACCGGTACAGCGCCGAGTGCTGTATTCCATGATCGAGTTGAACAATGGTCCTGACAAACCACACAGAAAATGTGCGCGTATTGTCGGTGATACCATGGGTAAATATCACCCTCATGGTGACAGTTCCATCTACGGTGCGCTGGTTAATATGGCCCAGGAATGGTCAACAAGATATCCGTTGGTTGACGGACATGGAAACTTTGGTTCCGTGGATGGTGACGGTGCGGCTGCCATGCGATACACAGAGGCACGTCTCAGCAAGATTTCCATGGAGATGCTTGCAGACATCAACAAAGATACCGTTGATTTCCAGCCGAACTTTGATGAGACAGAACGTGAGCCGGTTGTACTTCCGGCACGTTTTCCGAATCTGCTGGTAAACGGTACAACAGGTATCGCTGTAGGTATGGCGACCAATATTCCACCTCATAATCTTCGTGAGACAGTTAATGCCGTTGTTAAGATCATTGATAACATTGTGGAAGAAGACCGCGAGACAGCAATGGAAGAACTTCTTGAGATCGTCAAGGGACCGGACTTCCCTACAGGAGCAACCATCCTCGGAACAAGAGGAATCGAGGAAGCTTATCGTACAGGTCGTGGCAAGATCCGTGTCCGCGCTGTGACAAATATCGAGACTTTGCCCAATGGTAAATCCCGTATCGTAGTCACAGAGCTTCCATACCTTGTAAATAAGGCACGCCTTATCGAGAAGATCGCAGAGCTTGTCCGTGATAAAAAGATCGATGGAATCACAGACCTGAATGACCATTCCAGCCGTGAAGGTATGCGTATCTGCATCGATCTCCGTAAAGATGCCAATGCCAATGTGATCCTGAACCTGCTCTACAAACATACACAGCTGCAGGATACTTTTGGCGTGATCATGCTTTCCCTTGTTCCGAATCATGGAAGCATGGAACCGAAAGTTCTGAACCTGAAAGAGATGCTGGAGTATTATCTGGAACATCAGGAGAATGTTGTTCGCAGAAGAACACAGTACGATCTGAATAAAGCCCAGGAGAGAGCCCACATTTTGGAAGGCCTCCTGAAAGCACTTGATAATATCGATGAAGTGATCCGTATCATCCGTGGTTCCCGTAATGTACAGATCGCGAAACAGGAACTTATTGAGCGTTTTGAGCTGACAGACGTTCAGGCTCAGGCAATCGTGGATATGCGTCTCCGTGCACTGACAGGTCTGGAAAGAGAGAAGCTGGAAGCCGAGTATGCAGAGCTTATGGAGAAGATCCGCAAGTTCCAGGCAATCCTCGCTGACCGTAAGCTTCTTCTCCGTGTGATCCGCGAGGAGATCCTCGCTGTTGCAGAAAAATACGGCGATGACAGAAAGACTTCCATCGGATACGATGTATACGATATTTCCACAGAGGATCTGATCCCGAGAGAGAATACCGTGATCGCAATGACCAAGCTTGGTTACATCAAGCGTATGACGGTTGATAACTTCCGCAGTCAGAACCGTGGCGGCAGAGGAATCAAGGGTATGCAGACCATTGAGGACGATTATATTGAAGAGCTGTTGATGACTACAACCCATCATTATCTCATGTTCTTTACCAATACCGGACGTGTATACAGACTGAAGGCATATGAGATTCCGGAGGCCGGCCGTACAGCCAGAGGAACTGCGATCATCAACCTGCTGCAGCTTGCACCGGGAGAAAAGATCACAGCTGTGATCCCGCTCCGCAAATATGAAGAGGGTCATTATCTGATGATGGCAACCAAGAAAGGTCTTGTGAAGAAAACTCCGATCAGAGATTACGAGAATGTACGTAAGACAGGCCTTACAGCGATTGTTCTCCGTGACGATGATGAGCTTATCGAGGTTAAAGCTACCGATAATAACAAAGATATCATTCTTGTGACCAAGGACGGACAGTGCATCCGTTTTAAAGAGACTGATGTCCGCAGCACAGGCCGTGCATCCATGGGTGTAAGAGGTATGAATCTTACAGATGGTGATGAAGTTGTTGCCATGCAGCTGAATACCCAGGGGGATTATCTGCTGGTAGTTTCTGAGAACGGAATGGGCAAACGTACAGCAATGAGTGAGTTTGTTGTCCAGAACCGTGGCGGTAAAGGTGTGAAGTGCTACAAGATCACCGAGAAGACCGGAAACGTTGTCGGAGCCAAGGCTGTGAACGAAGAGAACGAGATCATGATGATCACAACAGAAGGTATCATCATCCGTCTGCAGTGTGCAGATATCTCAGTTCTTGGAAGGATCACTTCCGGTGTGAAGATGATCAATCTTACAGATGGTGTAACGGTTGCAAGCATCGCCAAGGTAAGAGATAAAGATCCGGAAGTGGAGGTAAATTCCGAAAAAGCTGACGGAGAGACCAACGATAACGAGGAAGAAATATCCGCAGATGAAACTGTCACAGGCAGTGAAGAAGAATAAGGTCGAGGATAAGTCATGACGACGACAAAAAAGAAACGCAGAAAAAAATCTGTGAAAAAACTGAAATATTCCAACAAAAAACTGAATTTTGTCCATGTGGCGACACTGGCAGGAGTTATTCTGATACTGCTGGTGATCATCCTGGCAGCCAGAGGCTGTGGGGGGATCAGCCACAGAACCCCGGAGGGGCTTGTGGAAAGTTATATCAAGGCTGCGGTAGAAGGTAAGGACAAAAAAATGCAGGAATGTTATGGTGCGGATAAGATTTCTGATGAGGCAAAAACAGAGATTTCATCCACGGTCAAATATTTCCAGGCTCATGGAGCAAAGGATGTAAATATTGACAGCTGTGAGGCCATTTCTGAGAGTAAAAATTATACGTATGTTTATATCCGCTATAATCTTGTACTGCAGAATGACCAGGAATATCCGTGCATCAGTAATTACCTTGTAAAAGTGCAGGATAAGAAATATTATCTGTATTCGCCGGCTGAGATCTCAGATGAGATCAGCCAGCAGGCTGCGGCAGATTATCAGAAATTTATGACCACCAAAACTTATACAGACTATACCAAGGCTTATGAGGTCTTTCTGAAAAAGAATCCGGGATATGAAGATAAAATCGCAGGGAAACTGAACGGATAAAACAGGCAGGAGGACATAAGAATGAAGCGAATTTTGCTGATGGTGATCAGGAATCTGATCTTTGTTCCCTACTGGTGGATCAAACTTTGCTGGTATGCGGCGCATACCGACGATTATCCTGAAGCAGAGAAATATGCATTCCTGAGACATGTGGATGATCATGCGATCAAAGGTGGAAATATCCATATTGATGTGCATGGGCAGGAAAATATCCCCAAAGAAAACGGATTTATGTTTTTTCCGAATCACCAGGGACTGTTTGATGTACTGGCTATCATTAAAGCCTGCCCGGTTCCTTTTTCTGTAGTAGCTAAGAAAGAAGTGGGAGATATTCCATTCCTGAAGCAGGTTTTTGCCTGCATGAAGGCTTTTATCATTGACAGGGAAGACCTGAAGCAGTCCATGCAGGTGATTGTTAATGTGATCCGCGAGGTAAGGGCAGGTCGCAATTATCTGATCTTTGCGGAAGGAACCAGAAGTAAGAACGGAAATCACCCGGGAACATTCAAGGGCGGCAGTTTTAAGACTGCGACAAAGACAAAATGTCCGATCGTTCCTGTTGCGCTGATCGATTCTTTTAAAGCTTTTGATACCGGTTCCACAGAGAAGATCACAGTGCAGGTACATATCCTTCCTCCAATGTATTATGAGGAATATAAGGATATGCATACAACGGAGATTGCGGAAGAAGTAAAGAGACGGATCGAGAAAGTGATCGAAGAGAATACTATATAAAAACAGAAAAGGCTCTGATGAAGTTTAAATAAAAACATCATCGGAGCTTTTTTTTGATATGTATATTGCACAAAAACGAAACGTTTTATTTGTGAATTGTTAAGCGTATACAACTAAAACATTTGATGGTAACATATAAACACCTGTTAAATATGAATAAAAACACAAAAGAGGACTGTGAAATGAAAAAAGAAGAATATCTTTCCCTGATCGATGAAGTGATCGCACAGGGACCATATACCGATACGTGGGATTCTCTCTGTGAGCATCCTACTCCGAAGTGGTATGCAAGAGATAAGTTTGGAATTTTTATTCACTGGGGTGTATATAGTGTTCCGGCATTTGGAAACGAGTGGTATCCCAGAAATATGTATGTGAAAGGCTCCAAAGAAAATCTGCATCATATAGAGAAATATGGAACTCTGGATAAATTCGGATATAAAGATTTTATTCCGCAGTTTAAGGCAGAAAAATTTGATCCAAAAGAATGGGCAGCACTTTTTAAAGAGGCAGGAGCGAAATTCGTAGTTCCGGTTGCAGAACACCACGATGGATTTCAGATGTACGCCAGTGACCTCTGCCGCTGGAATGCTGCTGAGATGGGACCGAAGCGTGATATCCTGGGAGAGCTGAAGACAGAAGTTGAAAAAGAAGGCATGGTTCTGGGAGCTTCTTCTCACAGAGCGGAGCATTACTGGTTCTTTAACGGAGGACGTCAGATCCCGGAGGCAGATGTCAATGATCCGGAATATGCGGATCTTTACGGACCGGTAGCAGGAATCACCCGGGATATGAGTGATATCTATGACAATCCGCCATCGGAAGAGCATATGCAGGACTGGCTTGTACGTACCTGCGAGATCGTAGATAAATATCATCCATCTATCGTATATTTTGACTGGTGGATCCAGCAGTATGCATGGAAACCGTATCTTCGTAAATTTGCGGCATATTATTACAACCGTTCTGCTCAGTGGGGAAAAGAAACTGCTATTGATGCAAAATTTGACGCATATGTTTACGGCAGTGCGGTCAATGATCTGGAGAGAGGTCAGTTAGACCATATCACACCGGATCTCTGGCAGAACGATACTTCTGTAGCGAAGAATTCCTGGGGCTATACCATCGGAAATGATTACAAGAAACCTTCAGATGTAGTTCTGGATCTGATCGATGTAGTCAGCAAAAATGGCGCACTTCTTCTCAATATCGGACCGAAGCCGGATGGCACGATTCCGGAAGAAGATGCACATATCCTGAGAGAAATGGGAAAATGGCTGAAAGTAAACGGAGAGGCAATTTACGGAACCAGATACTGGAAAGTATTTGGAGAGGGTCCGACGGTGGTTCCGGAAGGCCATTTCACAGATACTTATGACAAGCATTTTACTTCTGAGGATATCCGTTTCACAAGCAAGAGCAACCATATTTACGCAACGGTACTTCACTGGCCGGAAGACGGAGAGATCCATATCAAATCTCTTGGAAATGATATGAAACTTTTGAAATCTACGATCAGGGATATTGAGATTCTTGGAACAGATCTGCATCCGTCATATGCAAGAAACAAAGAACTGGATATTTCCTGCGGAAGAGGAGCGGTTGATGCAGGGGATATGCCGGTGGTACTGAAGATCACGATAGAGTAAATTATCGGAGAATAAACGGGGGATACTGTCGGAGCTGTTCCGGCAGAAAAATACAGGAAAATCAGCAAAAACTTATGTATAACAGAAAGGTTATGGGGATTACACTATGGGAAACAAAAGATACACAGGAAACTGGAACTCTGTAAATACACATACCGTTCCAAAATGGTATGAGGACTGTAAATTCGGAATTTTTATTCACTGGGGAATTTATTCTGTACCGGCTTTTGCGCCACATACATGGGAACTGGGAGAAGTTGATTCCAAAGAGTGGTTTGCGGATAATCCGTATGCAGAATGGTACTACAATTCACTGAACATCGGAAAAGGTCCTACATATAAACATCATATCGAAAAATATGGAAAAGATTTCAAGTACGAAGATTTTATCCCAATGTGGAAAGCCGAGAACTGGGATCCGAAACAGTGGGCGGAGATTTTTAAAGAAGCGGGTGCAGAGTATGTTGTCCTGACAACCAAACATCACGATGGTTTTTGCCTGTTCCCGAGTAAGTATACACACTTTAACTCTGTGGAAATGGGACCGAAGAGAAATATCACCGGTGAGCTGACAGAGGCTGTCCGGGATGCAGGTATCCGTATGGGGCTGTATTATTCAGGACTGATTGACTGGCAGTATGCAAATGATCCTATTTTTGAGGATGATGATCTGTTTGGAACAGCTAGCCCGACATTTGCATATGCAGATTATTCCTATAATCAGATGAAAGAGCTTGTAGATGATTATGCACCGAGTGTGTTCTGGAATGATATCGGATGGCCGACACAGAGTGAAGAGATGATGCCGTATTTCTTAGCACATTATTACAATAAGGTTCCGGAGGGTGTGGTAAATGACCGTTTCAACGGACGTTATCACGATTTCCTTACTAAGGAATATAAATCCGGTTCTGTAAACAGAAATGAGAAATGGGAGATGTGCCGTGGAATGGGCTTATCCTTCGGTTATAATGCCAACGAAGGCGATGACAAGCTGATCTCTGTTCCGGATCTGATCTCACTTCTTGTGGGAACAGTGGCAAATAACGGAAATCTTCTCCTGAACATCGGCCCGAAGGCAGATGGAACTATCCCGGAGGAGCAGGTAAGAAGACTGAAGATCCTGGGTGCATGGCTGAAGGTAAACCATGACGGTATTTACGGAACACGCTGCAGTGACCGTGAATCTGAGCTGCTTGAGAGTGGAATCGAGCTCCATTATACACAGAAAGACGGAAATCTGAATGTGTTTGCAGATCATCTGAAGGAAGGTGCCAATGAATTCCTGATCAAGGGCTATCACGGAGCGCTGAGACCATTTGATCCGGCAGTGAAGGTAGAAACTGAAGATACTGCAGAAGGACTTCTTGTGAAGATCCCGGAATATAAAGAAGATATGTATGTGGTTGGATTAACCAACAGATTCTAAATGATGAACAGGAGAACCGGATGTATGTCGGTCCTTTTGTTGCTGCATGGGAGAAGATCGTGGATATCCGATCGATTCTCAGGGAGGGAGCTTTTATGTTTGGGAAAAAAATCGCAATACTGTTATCAACGGCAATGATCTTGACAGGGTCCTGTGTATCTTCTGTGGCTGTACATGCACAGACTGGTTATGCGGCTGAATATGCACAGGAAGCATCGGCAGCAGGCGTGCAGAGCACTGCAAAGCTTGTTGCGAAGGGCTCCTGCGGAAGCAAAGCTGTTTACCGGTTGTACTCCAATGGAAACCTGCAGATACAGGGAAAAGGGGAGGTTAAGGTTACCGATGATTTTTCATACAGATCAGCAATGATAAAAACAGTAACCGTTGCATCTGGGATCACGGGAATCGGTGACAGAACCTTTTCAGGCTGCAGAAATATGAAGAGGATTTCGCTGCCGGGAACTCTGCGGAGTATTGGGATGTGGGCATTTAGAGATACTGCGATCACCAGGATCAAGCTTCCTGATGGACTGAAAAGCATTGGTGCATATGCTTTTTACCAAAGTAAGCTTACGAGTCTGGATGTACCGAAAACTGTGACAAAAATTGATGAATATGCTTTCAGTTACTGTAACAATCTGGAATCTGTCAGCATTCCGGGAAGTGTGAAAATATTACCGGAATCGTTATTTGAGGCGGATATGAAGCTGAAAAAGGTTACGCTTGGACAGGGCGTTTCCAGGATAGAAAGAGCGGCCTTTCGGCATTGCGGTTTGACAGGAGTAAGTTTTCTGGACAGTGTCACGGTTATTGGTGAAGGTGCGTTTTCTTTTTGTGCAGATCTCAGAAAGGTGTCGTTGCCGAAGAAGCTTACAGAGATCGGGAACGGTGCATTTAATAATTGTCGAAAACTGGGGAATATTACAGTACCTGCCAGTGTGAAAAAGATCAGAAGCCATGCTTTTTATGATTGCCTGGCAATGAAAAAGATTACGATCCTCAACAGTAAAACAGTGATAGAAAAAGAAGCGATCGGCTATAATTTCAATAGTGGAAAAAATAAAACTTTTGTCATTGCCGGAAAAAAGAGTTCTACTGCTCAGACTTACGCAAAGAAAAATGGGTTCCGTTTTTTGAACAATACTGCCGCAGTAAGGACCGCAAAGATGACCGGCGTGCCCAAAACAAAAACCATACTTCGTGGAAAAACATACACGATCCAGGCAGTGACCGTGCCGTATTACAGCGACGAGAAGATTCTTTTCCGTTCCTCGGATCGCAGGATCGCTACGGTAAATTCCAAAGGTGTTGTAAAGGGAATCCGAAAAGGGACGGCCGTGATCACCGTGCAGAGCGGAGCGAAAAAACTGACCTGTAAGGTAACGGTTAAATAATTCAAGGGATATTAGCAATCCGCATTTGTTATTTGCTCATAGTTATATCTTATATATTTGAGCACGCAAAACAGACTGGAGCTTGATAAGAATATATATCAGGTTCTCAGTCTGTTTTTGTATGTCTGGAGAATTATGTCGAAAAAATTTCATTGCAGAATAATGATATAAAAGCGTATAATTAAATGGAAGAAATAGTGGTTATCGAATAAAGATGTTTTATCAGATAGAAGGGGGCGGGATTATGCCGGTATCGATGAAGACATTGTTGGAACAATACACAAAAATATTACAGAAAATATATGGGAAACATTTGAAAAGTGTTATTTTATACGGCTCATATGCCAGAGGAGATTATAGAGAAGATTCTGATATCGATATTATGATTCTCCTTGATCTGTCTGATATAGATATTAAACAGTATCGTCATGAATTGGCAGGAGAAACTTTTGATTTTAATATGGATCATGATCTTGATATTAAGCCAATTGCAAAAAGTGAAAAACATTTTCTGAATTGGGTTGATGTTTATCCATTTTATGCAAATGTAAAGAAAGAGGGGGTAAAATTATTTGATGCAGCCTGATGAAAAAGGAACGCAGAAAGATCTTATTTTTTATCGGATTGAAACTGCCCAAAGTGATATTAAAGCTGCGGAAATTCTTTTGAATGCAAAAGAATTTCGAGGTGCTAATAATCGGGCATATTATGGTATTTATCATGCAATTTCAGCAATACATGCACTAGATGGAAATGCATATAAACGTCATAAAGATGCATTAGCAAATTTCAATAAGAATTATATTAAAACAGAGATTTTTCCCAGAAAACTTGGACGAAAAATCGTAGAAGCAGAAGAAATCAGACATGCCAGCGATTATGATGATTTTTATATTGCAACAAGAGAAGAAGCAGAAGAACAGATAGAAACGGGTAAACAATTATTGGAATTGATAGAAGAATATATCAAAAGAAAATTAAAGGACAATAATAAGTGATGATCGCAAAAAATACCTTCCACAGTAACTCTGTGTAAGGTATTTTTTTGTAGTGCGCCTTGCGTGGTAATGTAATGCTAAATGAGATGGGCAAGGCGCAGAATCCGGGTGGTCTACTGGAAGATGCAGCAAAAAAAGAATACGTTTTCACAAAATAAGATTGACTTTTTTAAAAACTCTTATTATCATATAAAACATATTTAATTACTATGAAATAAGGAATAATAAAAAGTTCTGTTACACAGATGACGTTGAGCAGCTTACAGGACTGGCAGCGGGCAGACTTTTTTTTAGGAAGATAAGCGGGAATCCTCGGTAATTCAATTGCCGAGATGAAAGCGTAAACTGTGCATATCTGCACATTATAAGTAAAATATATTTATTTTTTTACTAAAAAATGCTGTATCCAGCTTTATTAAAAAAGAAAATATGTTCGGCATTTTATTGTGATATTCTTAATACTATGCTATACTATATGTATGAAGGAGAATCTTATACATTACCGCACTTGTGTGTGCAATATTAATTACCATATGGTATGGTCAGTGAAATACCGGCGGAAGATATTGAATGCGGAGATTGAAGCATATCTTCAGGAGCTGGTGCAGGAGATCGCAGCGGATAAAGGTTTTACCGTCCATTTGTTTGAATGCGGGGAAGGAGACCATGTGCACTGTTTTGTGTCTGCTCCTCCCAAATTATCCATAACTGCGATCGTGAAATATCTGAAAGGGATCACCGGCAGGAAATTATTCGAACGTTTTCCGGAAATAAGAGAACAGCTTTGGAAAGGAGAGCTGTGGAACCATTCCTATTATGTGGAAACGGTCGGGTCTGTGTCGGAAGAAAATATCCGCAGATATATTGAGCATCAGAGTAAAGCTTATTGAGATCATAGAGGTGGGAAATGCTGCTGTCAAAGAAAACATCCATAAAGGTCAGTCAGGAATATGCAAACGTCATCGGACATATGTGTTATGCGGCATCCAAGCTCTGGAATGTCTGTAATTACGAACGTCAGCATTACAAAGAAATGGGAATGGAGAAATACCCGGACTGGTATTATCAGAAAAAATCCCATAGAGAGGATCTGTGGTATAAACAGCTTCCATCTCAGACAGCCCAGGAAGTCTGCAAGCTGCTGGATAAAGCATGGAAATCTTTTTACGCCTTGAAAAGATCCGGAGGGATTGAGAATCCCAGACCACCGCGGTTTAAACAGGAAAGTATCCCCATTACCTATATGCAGATGGGAATTGTACATGAATGGGACACAGAAAAAGTCCGTCTGTCCCTTCCAAAAGCATTAAAAAGATATATGGAAGAAACGTATCAGATCCATGAGAACTTTCTTTATCTTGAAAATAAGATTTTCAGGGGCATGGATCAGATCAAACAGTTGCGGATCTACCCACCGGAAAAAGGTGAATGTAAAGTTATTGTTGTTTATGAGATTTCAGAGAGGGAAGAACTTTCGCAGAATGGACACTATCTGTCAGTTGATCTGGGACTTCATAATCTTATGACATGCTATGATTCCGGGAATGGGAATACATTTATCCTGGGCAGAAGATATCTTGCATTGGAAAGATATTTTCATAAAGAGATTGCAAGGGTGCAGGCA
>UMDY01010476.1_pt1 | contig 15723 bp, 10 predicted proteins | sample 1964591 | NCBI WGS metagenome assembly UMDY01 (sample SAMEA4836004, study PRJEB28245) | human gut metagenome | biome: gut microbiome; material: fecal sample | place: Denmark | collected 2008
GGTTTCCTCATCAACGTCGCATCCATTGCGGGCCTTGTGCCTCAGCGCGGTCAGGCGCTGTACAGCGCCACCAAGTTCGGTGTGGTGGGCATGACCCGCGCCGCCGCGCTGGATTACGCCGCCTACGGCATCACGGTCAACGCCATCTGCCCCGGCTATACTAAGACGAGCATCTTTGGTGATGCACCCGCTGCGGCGATGGATTTCTTTGCCAATGACTGCCCGGCCAAGCGGATGGGAGACCCGGAGGACTGCGCGGCACTGGCACTGTTCCTGGCCAGTGATCTGGCGCGATACATCACGGGCGCAGCCATCCCGGTGGATGGTGCACTCTCCGCAGGGCACCAGAATGTCAGCAGCTGGAAGCACCCAGAAATTCTGACCGACGGCAAGCTGAACAGCCAGAGCACGATTGCCGCCCTGATGGAAAATGACGATGCCAAGGCTGTTGTTGAAAAATTCCTGCCCGGCTTTGCCGCCAATGAGCAGGCAAAAGCCGCCTACGGCATGACTTTCGGCAAAATTGGCCCAATGCTGGGTCTGCCCGATGAAGCCCTGCAAGGTCTGCTTTCGGCACTGGATACGCTGTAAGAGGGGGATTCTCTTTGAAAAACGAAGCACTGTTCCGCACCGGCTCTGTCTGGCGCGCCATCTTTACGATGGCTGTACCGTCGGTCGTTATCATCTTTGTGATGTTCCTGTACAATATCGCTGATATGTTCTTTATCGGCTGCTTGGGTGATACGGCACAGGTGGCGGCAGTTTCGGTGGTTGGCCCTGTGTTTTCGATTTTGGCGGCTGCTGCAACGATGCTGGGCGCAGGCGGCTGCACCATTATCGCCCGGTGCTTTGGGGCTGGGGAAGTCGGAAAGGGTCGTGTTTATTCCTCGCTGTGCTGTTGGGCAGGAACACTGCTGGGCGTGTTGGTCTGTGCAGCACTGCTGCTGAGCGGGATGCCGCTTTTGCAAATGCTCGGCTCCACACCGGAAACCACAGCGTATGCCCTGCAATATCTGCGGGTTTTAGCCGTGGGCGCACCGTTCTTAATTTTGGCCAACACTGCGGCGATGCTGCTGCGTGCCGAAGGCGCAGTCAAAGACGGGTTGATCGGCAATCTGCTGGGTACGGTTGCAAATCTGCTGCTCGATCCGCTGTTCATTCTGGTTTTTCGATGGGGTGTCACCGGTGCGGCTGCAGCCAGTGTACTGGGCAATGTCGTGGCAACCGGGTTTTATATGCTCTACATTATCCGCAGAGGAACGGTGCTCACGGTTGACCCACGCTTCGCACTGCAAAAGCCTGCCGCACTGGGCGAAATTCTGGCCATCGGTCTGCCCAACGGCATCGGCAGCCTCCTTTCCGGTTTTGCCTCTACCTTCAGCAATCGGCTGCTGTCCGCCTACGGTACGGGCGCGATTGCCGCAATGGCCGCAGCAGGCAAGACAACGATGCTGATAGGCATGATCACGATGGCAATCTGCATGGGCTGCCAGCCGTTACTGGCGTACAGCTACGGGGCAGGGGATAAGTGCCGCCTGCGGGAGCTGCTCAAAAACATCGGGCTGCTTACAATGGGAATCGGCGTAGCCGCCGGTGTGGCGTGCCTGCTGGGGCGAAAGGCGCTGATCGGTATGTTCATCAAGGAGGCTGCCGTCGCCGTGCTTGGTGAAAAACTGGTTGTCTGGCTCGTGCTGGGCAGCCCGGTCATTGGTCTGACCTATCTGGCCACCAATCTTTTGCAATCGGTCAACAAGGCAATGTCGGCTGTTGTTCTTTCGCTGCTGCGGCAGGGATTGCTTTTGCTGCCGCTGCTCTATGGCTTGGACTTCTTCTTTGGCGTGACCGGAATCGCCGCCGCTTACTTTGCTGCGGACACGGCTGCGGCACTGATTGCCACCGTGATGATGGCGCGCATCTGGAGGAAGGAACTCTCTTAAAAAGTATCCTGAATCCCGACTTTTTGGCTTTGCCGAAGAAAGTGTGTCTTGTACAATACGGGTAGGAGTAATCAACAAAAGTAGACACAGTACCGCCAAGAGCGGTACACAAGGAGGGCGATTATGAGTAAGGTTTGCGTTGTTACCGGCGGCGGCTCCGGCATGGGACTGTCCGCTGCCAAATTTATGCCGAAGGACCGTATTATTGTTGTGTCCGGTCGGACGGAAAGCAAGCTGACAAAAGCGGTGGAGCAACTGCGGGAAGCAGGATTTGAAGCCTACGCAAAAGCCTGTGATACCTCAAAGCGCGACAGCGTAAAAGCGCTTGCTGAGTATGCCGCATCGCTCGGGACGATTACCAACGTGATCCATGCGGCGGGTGTTTCCCCGGCCATGAAAGGCACGATGGAAAATATTCTGCGCATCAATGCGTTGGGAACTGTCTATGTAAATCAGGAATTTTCCCAAAAAATGAACCAAGGCAGCGTTATTGTGGATATTGCTTCGATGTCGGCCTATTCCACACCGAATTTTATGATACCCAAAAAGGCGTACCCCCTTGCAGAAACAGACGAGGCGCTGTTCCTGAAAAAGATTCTGAAGCTTTCTGCCCTTACGAAGGATGAATACCAGAAGAAGGGCTTGATTTATGCGCTGTCCAAAAATTTTGTGACATGGTATGCTGCCAAATGTGCCTTTGACTATGGTTCCAAGGGTATCCGTGTGGTATCTCTTTCCCCCGGTCTGATTGCTACTGATATGGGAAATCTGGAATCCGAGCATGGCGGCAGTATGCTGGCTTTCTCCTGCGAAGGGCGTATGGGAACCCCCGAAGAATTAGGGTTTGCGATTGCGACCCTCGCAGATGAACGCAACGGGTATCTGGCAGGCGTTGATATTCTGTGCGATGGCGGTACGATTCGCGGTCAAAAAGAATTCCGGAAGAACAAAAAGTAACGAACATCCATAAGTTTGCACAAAAGCCCCCAACCAAACAGGCACTAGAAATGCCGTCCGGTTGGGGACTTTGTTTTTGGGAGCATTTGGTCAGGTGTAATCTTAATTTCTTTCATATAGGGACCTCCCGCCGGGGAAATATTCGGAGTCCGCTCCATTCAGACATTTGCTCCGGGGTTCGGTAACCGTAGCATCATGGGGCAATGTGGTGTTTTTACCTCATCAGGTGTATCATGGCGGCAAAACCACCCGCTCCTCATATCACGTCATGCTGTTTCGCGGCCACGAAAACAAAAAGCTCCTCCGCGCCGGGAAGCATCCAAAAGAAAGTCCAAAGCGAACGAAGGAACAGGTCAACGCCTATAAAAACACCTTAGAGAAAATCTTGCAGACCATGTCAGCGTCATAACAAAAGCAGCCGTTCTCTTGCGCTTCAAAAAAGCATAGGGAAAGGCTGTTGTCATTTTGAAATATGCCTCCACTTTGCGCTACTACGATAAGGAAGGGCGGCTTCCCTTTGTGGAGCGTTCCTCCGGGGCATCCGAATGTCCCAGGAAAGCAACTTTGAGTGGCTGCAGATCATCCGCTGTATGAAAAAAGCCGGAATGTCCATCAAGGACATCCGGCAGTATATCAAGCTTACTATGCAGGGGGACGACACCATCGACACCCGGCTGGAGATGTTCCGGCATCAGCAGAAGGTGCTCACCCGGCAGATCCGGCAGTTGCACATGCTTCCTGCGGAGAAAAGGAGGCTGCCTTTTTAACATGTTTTGTTCTGCAACTACTTGAATCTGTCTCTATACTCCGAGGGCGTTTTCCCGGTATACTTTTTAAATACCTGAGAAAAGTGGCCGGAAGAGGAAAAGCCGAGATAGGCACCGATAGAACTGAAGGATTTGTCCGAGTAGCGGAGAAGGCGTTTTGCCTCCTCCGTTTTTTGTTTCCATATAAAATCTGTCAGCGTTTCTCCGGCCTCCTGCCTGAATTTTGCAGAAAGATGCGGGCGGCTCATAAAAAGCGCCTTTGCGATCGCATCAACGCGGATAGGCTCGGAAAGGTGCTGCTGGATATAGTTGGACACGGCAACGGTAAGCTCTGTCGGCTCTGCGCCATGGCGGATGCGATTGACCCGGTCTGTAAATTCCAGCACCATATAATACTGCAAATTTTTGATCTGCTCCATAGTTTGCAGATGCTCACACTTCTGTATATAAGCATCGCTGAGGGAAAAGGATTCCTCTGTGCTCAGACCGCCTTGAATGGCAGCCCTTGAAACCAGCGTCGCCGTTACAATAAAGGTATTTTTGATTTGGCGGAGCTGCTCCGAGGCCAAAGCACCGCCCCATATAGCGGGCGCAGCGTCCATCCACTTTGTAAGAGACGGCAGGTCTCCCTTTCGTACCAACCGTAGGATCTGCTGCTCCTGATCGTAGGTGTTGTGCCCGCGCCCCGGAAGCGTATCGCCTGCAAAAGCAGAGGCGAAAAACTGCTCGTTGCGCTTTTGTGCCCACTGGCGCTGTAGATCCGTCTGTTCCGCCTCGCATATTGCAATATCCTTGATGCCCAGCGTTTCATCGTTGAGAAAGTAATTGATCGTGCAGAGGATCTGCAAAAGGGTGTCCAACGGCATACAGACAATGCTTTTCATGCCCTGTACAAAAACTTCCATATCTTCCGGGGAAACATCCGCCTGAAAGCCGAGCTTGCGCAGCTCCTGATCGGCCTGCAAAACCTGCTGGGAAGGACCGATGACGATTTTGATGTCCCCGCTGTTTACGACCCCATAGTAATGGAACTGCTCTGTCACATAGTATCCCACGTGGGAAGTGATCCGTTCAATGCTGTCCCGGCATACAATAATAGGATCAACAGGCAGCGTTGCTACGGAATGATAGTGCAGACGGCGCCCGTTCCGGTAGCCGCGGATAGGCAAGCCGGAAAGGTCTCCAATCACCCTGCAGATATATTGCAAATCGTATTCGCGCATTGTTTTCACCTCAAACCATTACCATTGTAACATAATCAGTACAATGGTGTAAAGAATCTGGCGTATCGCATGCTATAATAGATACAAATCGAGGGAGAATACAAGATAAAACTGTGACTATCTGCCAAACGGGAAAGCAGCTTCGTTTTCAACAAAAATACGGCATCGCAGGAAAGGAAGAATGGCAATGAAAAACGCACGGTTATTTGACAGCCCGTTGCTCAGGAGCAGGGTGAAAACGCAGGATGTCAGCGCATCGGAAAAATGGTTTGGTTATCTTCTGGGACCTGCGGGGGCGCTGCTGCTCAATGCTGTGCTGGCTACCTATCTGAATGTCTACTATACGGATGTCCTGAAGCTGACTTCCCTTTGGGGCGGCGCGTTCCTTGTCGTTTTCCCCATTATTTCCAAAATCATTGATGCCATCACCAATGTGGTGATGGGCTATATCATTGACCGCACCCATACGCCGGAAGGCAAGGCGCGTCCTTGGCTGCTGTTATCGGCTCCGTTATTAACGGTTACGGGCATTCTTCTGTTTACGGTGCCGAACGGCACCCCGACAGAGCAGGCGATCTGGGTCATGATCAGCTACAACCTGTTTTATTCCCTTGCCTATACCATTTTTAATATGAGCCATGGTCTTATGGTGCCGCTGTCCACCCGAAATACCACCCAGCGGGGCGGTCTGTCAGTATTCAACCAGATCACTTCCATTATGATGGGCGGCATTCTGGTTGCCTTGGTGTTCCCCATGGTCATTATGCCCAAAATCGGCGTGGACAAGGGCAAGTGGATCGCGCTGATGAGCGTACTGTCCATTCTGGCTTTGCCGCTGACGCTGCTGGAATACTATTTTACCAAAGAGCGCGTCACGCTGGAAAGCCGGGAAAGCAATGCCGCTGCCGTTCCCCTTGCAAGGCAGCTCAAGGCAATCTTTACCGACAAATATATGCTTATAATCTACGCCTATTTTCTGATCCAAACGATCGGCGGCACCATCAAAAACATCAGCCTTGTCTACTTCTGCAACTATGTGCTGGGTTCCTATAACGACGGCATTACCCAGACGCTGATTTCGGTTATCGGCGGTATTCCCATGGGGATCGGCATTTTTGCGGTGTGGCCGCTGGCGAAGAAATTCGGTAAGCGCAATGTCACGGCGGTGGGCTTTGTGCTGTACGCCATCGGCAGTGCCGTTTGCTGGATGAACCCCACCAATATGACCGTTATGCTGGTGGGGCAGTTCATCAAGAACATCGGCGGGCTGCCCTGCGCCTATGTCTTTATGGCGCTGTTTGCCGACGTTCTTGACCACATGGAGTGGAAAACGGGCTTCCGCTGCGATGGCATTGCGATGGGAATCAACAATATCATCGCCGTGGCGATGGTCGGCATCTGCACCGGCATTTTCAACGGGCTGCTTGCCCAAAGCGGTTACATCGCACCGGAAATTGTGAACGGCGTTCTTGCAGCGACTGAGCAGACCGCCGCCGTTAAAAGCGTGATCACCTTCGGCTTTGTAGGGCTGGAATCCATTACCGGTTTTGTTCTGGCGGTGCTGCTGATTTTCCTGAACGTGGAAAAGGTCATCGACAAGGAGCAGGCAGAAATCAAGGCACGCAACAAAAAATGGGGGGGATAATGATGAAGCATACCTTTGACGACAACTTTTTGTGGGGCGCGGCTACTTCCGCCGCCCAGATCGAAGGCGCATGGAATGAAAATGGGCGTACCCCAAGCATTTGGGATAACCCGCCGGCGCGGAAAATCAAATACGGAGAGAATCCTTCTGTCGCCTGTGACCATATTCACAGATATAAAGAGGATATCGCGCTGATGAAGGAGCTGGGTTTGAAGTCCTATCGCTTTTCTGTCAGCTGGTCGCGCGTTATGACGGAATCGAACTGTATCAACGAAAAAGGTCTGCAATTCTACAGTGATCTGGTGGATGAGCTGAAAAGAAACGGCATCGAACCGCTTTGCACCCTGTACCATTGGGATATGCCGCTTTGGGTATACAAACAAGGCGGATTTATGAGCGAAAAAACAGTGCAATACTTTGCCGACTATGTCAGAACTGTGGTGGAAGCACTTTCGGACAGAGTTCGATATTTTATGACCATAAATGAGCCGTCTGTGTTTTTCAGCGCAGGCTATGGAAGCGGTGACCACGCTCCGTTCGAGAAAGCTTTTTATAAGGCTCCGCGGCTGATGAAGAACATTCTGCTTTGCCATGCAAAGGCTGTCGAAACCATTCGGAAATACGCAAAATGCGAGGTCAAGGTGGGTGTGGCGCTTGCCGTAACGGCATACATTCCCCAAAAAGAAACCCCCGATGAGATCGAGAAAGCCAGAAAAATCACCTTTTCCAACGGTCTTAAAATCTTTGACAGCAATATATGGGCTGATTTGATCCTGCAGGGGCGAACCGATGACAGGATGACCGAAAGGCTGTTAGGCAGTAAGGTGCTGGCGCAAGGCTGCCCCAAGCTGGATTTCGTGGGGGTCAATGTTTACAGACCGCTGAATTATACCTGCAGCGCAAAGTATCGGCAGGTTCCGGCGGCGGGCATTCCCCGCAATGCCTTGGGCTGGGAGCTTTGCCCAAGCACACTGTATTGGGTGCTGCGTTTCTTCAGCGAGCGGTACAATATGCCCATTATGGTTACGGAAAACGGCGTGTGCCTGCACGATGCCCGGCTTTCTGACGGGGCAGTAAATGACGGCGCGCGCGTAGCCTACCTGCAGGAAGTGCTGCAGGGCATAAAGCGCGCGGTTGAAGAAGGCGTCCCTGTTATAGGGTATCAGTACTGGTCTTTGATGGATAACTTTGAATGGGCAGAAGGATATGACCCGCGTTTTGGTTTGATCTATGTGGATTTCAAAACGCAGCAGAGAACCATAAAGGCGTCCGGCTACTATTATAAAAAGGTGATTGCGACGAATGGGGAACTGTAAAGGGCGGCAAAACAAACGCCAACAGAAAAACCAGCTCCTCCGACAGAAAACACCTCCGGGCAGTCCGGCTTGCCTTGAAGTTAAGGCACGAATCGCTTACCAATATACCCGTTAGAATTGGGGAGAGGAGAACCGTATGAACGAACTTTCTACGTATTTTACCAACGCATTTTCGCACAGCTATAAAACAAAAACGCCCAAGGAGTATGTTTATCAGATCGAGGACTATCGGTTCTCGGTTCTCTCACCGAGAATTATCCGCGTGGAGAAGGACAAGGAGCATATTTTCACCGATGAAGCGACGCAGACCGTCATCTGCCGCGACTTTGACAGACCTGAATTCAGCATTTTGCAGAGCGGCGGCAAAATTGTGATAAAAACAGATGACATCACGTTTTGCTTTGACCTTGCAAAAGGGGCGACAGAGAGCATCACGCTCAAGGATGGAAGGATCGTCACCGATTTCAAAACCGGCAACCTCAAGGGCACCTACCGCACCCTCGATATGGCAAATGGCTCTGTAAAGCTCGGGGACGGCCTGATGAGCACCAACGGCGTTTCTGTTGTGGATGATGCAAAAACGGTGATCGTCTGCGCGGACGGAACCATGAAAGCGCGCAGGCATGTTCAAAAGGACGAGTATTATTTTGCCTTTGGCAATGATTACCGCGGCTGCCTGCAGGACTTTTTCAAGCTGTGCGGTGCAGTCCCCCTCGTCCCGCGGTTCTGCCTTGGCAACTGGTGGAGCAGATACAAGGCCTACAGCCAGCAGGAATACATCGACCTGATGAAGGAATTCCTGGAGCGGGATATTCCCATCTCGGTGGCAACCATTGACATGGACTGGCACTGGGTAGACGTTATCGAGCGTTTCGGAAAAGAAAATGCGCTCTTCCGCCGCGATGGAATCCTGCCATACAGAGATTTTGCAGAGGCATTTCAGAGTCAGGGCTGGACCGGCTACAGCTGGAATACAGAGCTTTTCCCGGACCACAAAGCGCTGCTCTCGTGGCTGCATGATAATAACTTTAAGGTCACCGTCAACCTCCACCCGGCGCAGGGTGTACGCCCGTTTGAGGATCAGTACGAGGATTTTGCCCGCTTTATGGGGGTTGACCCAAAGAGCAAAAAACGCATCCCGTTTGACATTACCGACCCGAAATTTATTGACGCCTACTTCAACATTCTCCACCGTCCCTACGAAAAAGAAGGTGTGGATTTCTGGTGGATCGACTGGCAGCAGGAAAAGGACACAAAAATCAAGGGCCTTGACCCGCTTTGGGCGCTCAACCACTATCATTCTCTCGACCTTGCCTCCACCGGCAAGAGACCCCTCATTCTTTCCCGCTTTGCCGAGGTCGGCTCGCACCGCTATCCGCTCGGATTTTCCGGCGATAGCGTGATCAGCTGGAAGAGCCTTGACTTTCAGCCGTACTTTACCGCCAATGCCGCCAATGTCGGGTATACATGGTGGAGCCATGACATCGGCGGTCACCAGCTCGGCGCAAGAAATGATGAGCTGTATGTCCGCTGGGTACAGCTTGGCGAGTTCAGCCCGATCATGCGTCTGCATTCCACAAAAGACGAATTCATGGGCAAGGAGCCGTGGAAATACAGCTTTGCCGCCGAGACGGCAGCCGTGAATGCGCTCAGAGAACGCCACGCGCTCATCCCGTACATATACTCGATCAACCGCCGCACCCACACAGAGGGCCGCGCCCTTTGCGAACCGATGTATTATTCGTACCCGAACGAAAAAGCCGCGTATGAGGTGCCGAACCAGTATTTCTTCGGCAGTGAGCTCATGGTATCCCCCGTCACAAAGCCCGCCGACAAGCGCACCTTCCTTGCGCCCGCCAAAGTGTGGCTGCCAAAGGGCAGATGGACAGACTGGTATACCGGCAGGATTTACGAGGGCGAGCGCTTTGTTACCATGTACCGGGATTTGAACGCGCTGCCTGTGCTTGCAAAGGAGGGTGCCATCGTTCCGCTTTCCCAAAACGACAGGACAAACGACTGGTCAAACCCGGAAAAGCTGACGGTCAGAATCTTTAGAGGAACGAACAGCTTTACCCTCTATGAGGACGATGGGGAGACAATGAAATTTGAAAACGGAGCCTTTGCGGAAACCGTCCTCTCTGTCAGGGAAGCGGGGGAGGATCTGCTGTTTACAATCGGTGCGGCCAGGGGGGATCTTTCCGTTCTGCCTGCCCGGCGTGAATGGAAGCTCGTTTTTGACGACATATCCTCGGCCAGGGAAATCACCGTCAGGGTCTGTGGCAGTGACAGACCGGTATTGCCCGAATATAAGGGCGGCAAAACCAGTATTACCATAGCCGATGTCTCGCCGGACGCGGATATTGAGGTCGTATGCAGGGCCTTTGAGGTCCGCAAAAATCCCGGCAGGAAAGAGGCTGTCGGTGCGCTTCTCTCAAAATACCAGCTGCCGACACTTTATAAACAGGCGGTTTTCAATCCGTTTATGAAAGACCTCACAAAGCCGTTCCCGCTTCATGACAGCGCACTCAAAGGCCCGGTTGAAGAAGTTCTTATGGGATGACCGGATAGCACGCGTCAATCTCAGGGGGGGCTGCAAAGCTTAACGCACCACACCGTGTGGGTTATCGCGGTACTGCTGCGGGGTCATACCTGCGTACCTTTTAAAGATCTGGGTAAAATAGCTCTGGGTCGGATAGTTCAAAAAGCCTGCAATATCGGCTAAGGCGTAGTCAGTATTGATTAAAAGATACTTAGCCTCCCGCAGCTTCTCTTTATGGATGTACTCCGGAATGCCGCAGCCTACCTCGGCCTTGAACTTGATCGACAGGCTGCGGCTGCACAGCCCACAGTGGCGGGAAAGCTCGTCCAATCGCAGATCATCGTGCAGATGGGCAGAAATATAGTCGATGCAGTTTTTGACGGCGGTGCTTTGCGCACCGCCGTTTTTGGTTTCGCCTACGCGGCGGCAAAAATCCATTGCCATTGTGTAAGTCAGCTGCTGTACGGCGGGTATTTCGGTTTGCGCGTCCATGCGCTGGCAGTAGACATCACTCAAATTGAATGCTGTTTCGCCGGAAAGACCGCCGCGTATGGCGGCGCGGGTCAGCAATGTGGCAAAGCTGATGAACGCATATTTCTGCTGTTGCAGGGCGCTGGAACTCATGTGGCCGATTTTACCCTGCGATGGTGCCAGCATACGCCGCTGCAAAAGCTCGGCATCACCTGCTTCAATCGCACTGCAAACACCTGTTTCATAATCCATCGGCACATGAAATTCTGCATCTTCTCGCAATTCAAACAAAGCGTCGTTCAAATTTGCGGCATTGGATACAGTATTATCCACAAAGAGGATATCTTCAGCGGTAATCTCTGCTTCATGTGCCAGTCGCACTAATAAGCACAGCAATGATTTTAACTGGTACAGATTCACCATTGGCATCTGAATCATTAAATCACAAAATTCCTGAAACTTTTGAGATTCAATCGCCTGTGATGTAATTTGCAGGATTTCACTGCGCGTATGTTGAAATGGACTGACAAGCCCGACGATGCAAAACTGTTCTTCTGACAGTTCAACCACGCCAAGGAAATAACCGGGTTCCAGATAGGTAATGAGCGGATGTAGGAAATCTCTCTTTTGCAAGAGAAAATCCGTCAAAACGTATTGGATGGCTTTATGCGGTACAAATTCGTCGCCATGATTTGGCAGAGACAGCAGAAGATTGCCTCCTCGATTGACAATCGTTATGGGAATGTGGCAGATTTCATACAGATCTGTGCAATTTTTGTAAAAGTCCATACCGGGCAGCCTCCTACACAACTATATTATTGAGAATATCATAATTACAATATATAAATCAAGTATTTGATATAAGACTGCGGAAATTCCCATTATAATGGTGTCAAGAAAGTGGAGGTGCTGCAAAATGAAAAACTGTATGCTGCCAATCGATTTTTGCATTCCTGATGCAGAAGCCCATGTGATGTCAGACGGAAAAGTGTATTTATACGGTAGCCTTGACTGTGCTGCTGACAGATGGTGCAGTGATTCTTACCGGGTTGTTTCCAGCAGCAATCTGAAGGAGTGGAAGGTCAGCAAACCGTGTTTTTCCGTAAAGGATGTGCCTTGGGCAGGTAAAACTGATATGCGCAGGCAACTTCATCTGGATGAGGTAAAGTCGATTGACGATCTGCCGGAGAATATCAGAATGTTCCTGCCCAAAGCGGCGCGGCTGGTACCCATCAAGCTTTTGGTAAATCAGATTGCAAAACAGTTGAACGCGGATGCACAGCAAAACTTGGCGTTGTTTGCCCCGGACTGTATCTGTAAAAATGGAAGGTATTATCTGTACTTCTGTATGTCAGACAATACCGAGGGCGTTGCGGTGGCCGACCAACCAGAGGGACCGTTTGTCAATGCTGCGCAACTCCCTGTAACCGGCATTGACCCGGCTGTTTTTGTAGATGACGATGGCACAGCATATTACTACTGGGGGCAGTTCAATTCTCATGGTGCAAGACTTACGCCCGACATGATGCACATCGAAGAGGGGAGCATTGTGGACAACCTGCTGACCGAGCAGGAGCATCATTTCCATGAGGGAAGCTCCATGCGCAAACGCAACGGTATTTACTATTATGTGTTTGCCGATATTTCACGCGGCAAACCGACTTGTCTTGGTTATGCTACTTCAAAATCGCCGCTGGGGCCGTTCACCTATCAAGGAATTATTGTGGACAACAGCAATCTCAACCCGGAAAGCTGGAACAACCACGGCAGTATTGAAGAAATCAATGGACAATGGTATGTGTTCTTCCACGTCAGCACTACAGGAAAATATAAGCGCAAAGCCTGTATGCTGCCCATCGAATTTGATGAAAATGGGCTGATTCGTGAGGTGAAATTTACCGAAAATTAAAAGTGTATCATATTTTGAACACGGAAATCCGAAATGCGATATATCGGCGCAGCTTATAGCGGTATAATAAATTTGCAATCAAGGAAAGCAGCACCTGCCTCTACCGGGTGCAAACAAGAGAAGGAGAATCATTATGGCAAAGAAACCACTTGGCGTAGACAAAATGGGTATCCAGAAAACCATGCGCACAACAGACTATCTGGCAGACTGCGGCGGTCAGTTTGCGCTGAATGCTATGACCGGCCTTGTGTCGGCTGTGCTGTACTTCTACACCGAGAAAGTCGGTGTAGCGGCGGCCACGGCGGCCAATGTATTGTTGGCGGCAAAAATCGTGGACGCCTTCACCGATCTGATCATGGGCAAGATCATGGACAACGGCAAAAGCCCCAAGGGCAAGTGCCGCCCGTGGTTCCTGCGTATGGCGATCCCGGCGTTTGTCGCCATTGTGGCGCTGTTCACCGTACCCGCCGGGCTGACAGGCTTTGCACAGGTCGCTTACCTGTTCCTGTCCAACGTGTTCCTGACGGCCATCGTTTCCACGGCAATTATGATTCCTTACAGCGCCATTCTTGTCATGCGCACCAAGAGCCTGGAAGAACGCAACAAGATGGGCATCTTCCGTGCTGCTGCCGGTTATGTCATCGGTATGGTTATCGCCATTGCGCTGGTGCCGCTGACCAACGCCCTTGGCCCCAATGGCGTGGCAGACCAGGCTGCTTACATTAAATTTGCGGTTGCCATCGGTGCGCTGAGCATGATTTTCCTGCTGATCCTCTACAAAACCAGCAAGGAGACTGCCGCACAGGAGGAAAAGCCCGATGACGGTCTTGCCTTCGGCGATGCCATCAACAAGCTGTTCCACAACAAATACTGGGTCATCGTTCTGCTGGCAAACCTGCTGGTCAATGTTATTTATGCGCTGTCCTCCTCCTCCGGCACCTACTACGCCAAGTACATTCTGGGCAACGACAACCTCATCGGCATTATGGGTGCCGTGGGCCTGATCCCGACCTTTGTCGGCTTTATCGTGGTCGGCCCCATGACCAAGAAGTTTGGCCTGACCAAGACGCTGAAAATCGCCTTTGCACTGGGCATCATCGGCAATGTCATCCGCTGCTTCAAGCCGGACAGCTTTATCCTCTGCATCACCGTGGGTCTACTGGGCAGCTTTGCCACCATCCCCATGATGTGCCTCGGCGGTACGCTGAACAGCATGGCAATGGACTATAACGACTACAAATACCACAACAAGATCATCGGTATGTCCGCCTCCGCCTCCAGCTTCGGCGGCAAGGTGTCCAGCGGCATCGGTGCTTCTCTGGTCGGCTGGATTCTGGCGGTCGTTGGCTTTACCGGCAATATGGAGGTCATCACCCCCGCCGTCCGCTACGGCATCTACACCTTCAGCCTGTATATTCCGCTGGCAATGTTCATCGGTCTGTTTATTATGATTTCCAAGTTTGATTTGGAAGCTAAATACGGCGATATGATGAAAGCCATCGCCGAGCGCAACGAAAAAGAAAAGGCTGCCCAGTAACAGCCCTATGCCCTGCCGCCTTGCACGGCGGGGCATTTTGCATAGGAGGTATTGATATGCTGAAACTTTACGACCTTACGATCGAATATAAGCACGAACCGCTGGGCTTAGATGAAGTTCAGCCCCGCTTTGGCTGGAAGCTGGAAAGTGACAGCCAAAACACCCTGCAGACTGCCTACCGCCTGCAGCTATCCTGTGGCGGCGAAACCGTCTGGGATTCCGGGCGCGTGGAGAGCGCGCAGAGCATTTTGATCGAGTACCTTGGCCCCAACCTGACGCCCCGCACCGAGTATGACTGGACAGTCACGGTATGGGACAACCACGGTGAAACCACCGAGGGCACAAGCCGGTTTGAAACGGGTCTTTTGAGCGGCAGTGCGTTTGAGGGCAAGGCGCAGTGGATCACCCACACGCTGGACAAAGCCAGCCCCGTCAGCCCGGTGTTGTACAAGGACTTTGTCGTGCAGGGAAATGTCAAAAAAGCGCGTCTCTACGCAACTGCCCTTGGAATGTATGAGGCGGAGATCAACGGCGCGCCTGTGGACGACAGCTATTTCCACCCCGGCTGGACGAACTACCGCAAGCGCCTGCAATACCAGACCTGCGCCGTAACGCTGCACAGCGGCAAAAACCGTGTGGCACTGACGCTGGCGAACGGCTGGTACAAGGGCAAGCTCGGCTTTATGCCGACGCCCAACCACTACGGCGATACCACCGCCGCGCTGGCCGCGCTTTGCATCACCTACGCCGATGGGCGCGAGGAATGGATCGGCACGGACGAAAGCTGGCTTTGCACGACCGGGGCAGTGCAATTCTCCGAAATCTACGACGGCGAAACGCAGGATTTTACTCTCTCCCCTGCCGCACCGCAGCCCGCCAAGCGGTTTGATTACGGCTTTGACACGATAGTCGGGCAGGAGAACGAGCCGGTTCGCTGCCTGCAAAGGCTGCCTGCCAGCAAAGCGTTTACGACGCCCAAGGGGGAGAAAGTTTACGACTTCGGCCAGAACCTGACCGGCTGGGTCGAGGTAGAAATCTACGGCGACAAGGGGCAGAAGCTTACCCTGCGCCACGCTGAATCTCTGGACGAAAACGGCAACTTTTACACCGAAAACCTCAGCTGGGCAAAGGCAACGGACACCTATATTCTAAGCGGCGGCAAGCAGATTTTGCACCCGCATTTTACATGGCACGGTTTCCGCTATTTGTGCGTGGAGGGGCTGCAATACGGGCAGAACGTGCAGTTTACGGCGTGCCATCTCTCCACGGATTTGCAGCAAACAGGCAGTTTTACCTGCTCCGACAAGCGGGTGAACCGCCTGCAGCAGAACATCCAGTGGAGCCAGCGGGATAACTTTGTGGACATCCCCACCGACTGCCCCCAGCGCAGTGAGCGTCTGGGCTGGACGGGCGACGTGACGG
>UMDY01026265.1_pt1 | contig 14937 bp, 19 predicted proteins | sample 1964591 | NCBI WGS metagenome assembly UMDY01 (sample SAMEA4836004, study PRJEB28245) | human gut metagenome | biome: gut microbiome; material: fecal sample | place: Denmark | collected 2008
TGAGACCACGTCCCCCATTTGATTAAAAAAGCACGAAAAAATATTTGACAAATAATCAAACATGTGGTATTATAATTATATGAACAAGGAAACCATATAAAATAAGGAGGAATAAAAAATGATAATGAATGAGAAATATAAAATAGCGTATGAATTATGTAAACAAGATATAGAGCTAGGTTTATACGATAAATCTTTAGTAGCAGTGGCTATACAAATTGGTAGGCTATCCACCTTTTTAGAGCTATCAGACTTCACAGAGGACGAGAGAGATAATGAAGAAAATAAATTGCGTGAATTGTGTAATTGTTGGGAAAAAAGATATTATTCAAAGGAGGAAAAAATAAATGAATGAGAAATATAAGGAAGAGTATGAAAGATTTAAACTAGACATTTCTATAGGTTTGTATGATAATGCAATTATAGCTATGTCAAGTAATTTAGGTAGACTTTTAGCGTTTTTAGAGTTATCGAGTTTTACTGAAACGGAGCGCAGTGAAGAAGAGAAAAAAATTAGAGCCTTATATTATGATTGGGAAAAAAGATATTATTCAAAGGAGGAAAAATAAATGACCCAATACAGATTGCATCATATCACCAATTTCGGTGTAGAAATTCACGATTTCTACACTGAAAAATCACTAAACAACTACATATCATTATTCGTAAACACACCATATTGGGTTGAAAATTTAGAAGCACATGAAAATGTGTACATAGGTTTTGACAGACATAGCGAAATACCTTTATTTAATGGAAATGCTATAGTAGTTACACCTGATAAATTGGACGATTTAAATGTTTCACGTGAAACACCGCACGAAAGTGAAATAGACTGGATAAAAAGACACACACCTGCAAAAGAAGAAAAAGAGCCATATACCAAATTAGAAAAGATATACTATTTCTTAATTATTGTATCTCTCGTTATTATGGCAACCTTTTTATTATATCTTTTCTTATCTTCTGTATCATTCATAGCTGAGTACTTTTCACAATTCACATGGAAAGTCTTTAATCTTTTATAAGGAGGAAAAAACACATGTCAAAATTAACAAATCAATTATTACGATACAAAGTAATGTTTACAAAAGGCGGAACAGGTGGTTACACCGCTCGCGTCATGATACCAAAAGAAGCTATACGCGATTTAGACATTCACCCAGGAGACAGTATTGAATATACACGTGTCCCGCATGGCTTGTTATTAAGAAAAGTGCAAAAGGAGGGATATTAAAAGATGGCAAATAAACGTATTAAAAAGAAACAAACAAAAGCGTCTATATTGCAACAGCAATATGCAAAAGAATACAATAAGTATTTAGCACGTGTTAGAAATCAGCAAAAACAGGGTGTACAGGTACAGAGAATTAAGCGAGTGAAAAAACCCACTCAAGTATCTATTGAAAGATTGCAAAGACAGACAGCTAAAGAGATACGTGAGAAAGCGTCTGTTGTAAATATGCTTACAGGTGAAATAATAACGTCTAAAGAATATGGGCGAAAGCACGCGCTTGAAATAAATAGAGTTTTTACTAAATTAACACCGCAAGAACAAGAGTATGCTCGATTTCATGAATACACTAGCGCAAAGGAATTAAAAGCATTACAAAAGGCAGGAATTCCAGTCAATATAGCAACACCTGTGTTAGACTATGAAGTCATTATTGATTCTTGGTATGATTCATTAGACAGTTTCCACCCAAAAGTAGCAACAAGGTTAAGAGAAAAAACCGATGCGCTGTTGTTAAATGCTACAGAAAGAGATAGGGCGCTATTTGCGTATACCTATTCAAAAGAACCAGAAGCATTTCCAACAGAGTACTACATGGACAAAGCAACGGTTGACGCGGTGTTTTGGAATATATTAAAAAAGATGGGCGTCCTTAGTGCAACAAAAGACTTTCAAGATTTTATTCAAATGCTAGATATTGCTATAGAAGAAGAGTAAAAAAAATGAGGTGATATAATGTCACGAAAAAAGAAAGTAACCTTTTGGGCTTGCGATTTTGAGACGACCGTGTGGGGCGAAAAAGTAGAACAGGAAAAACGCAAAAAACAAGACAGTACAGAAGTATGGAGCGGAGCTGACGTGGCGTTATATGATGATACTGAAACTGTAACGATAACGCACTCTATAAGAGATTTCTTAAATAGATTTTTAACAATGAACGGCAATAATATTTTATATTTTCACAACCTTGCATTTGACGGTTCTTTTATAGTTGATTTTCTATTGAAAGAGGGTTGGGAGTGGGTGCACTGTAAAGATAAAGAAATGCGTTCAAAGCAATTTCAGACCTGTATTTCAGATATGGGAGCGTGGTATTGGGTTAAATTAAAATGGAATAAGACCTTTTTAGAGATTAGGAACTCGTTGAAGCTTATGCCCTCTTCGTTGAAAAATATAGGTAAATCGTTTGGCACAAAGCATCAAAAATTAGATATGGACTACGAGGGCGAAAGATACGCTTATTGTAATATATCAGAAGGCGAGAAGAAATATATTGAAAATGATGTATTAGTGCTAAAAGAAGCATTAGAAATGATGTTCAACGAAAAACATGATAAATTAACGATAGGGTCATGCTGCTTAGCAGAGTTTAAAAGTTTTTATGAAAAGAAACAATATGATAAGTTGTTTCCCGATATTAGAGAGGATTACTTAGACGAAGCAATAACAGGCGTATGGAACCAGTGGGATTATGTTCACAAGTCATATCATGGTGGCTGGTGCTATGTCAACCCTCAATATGCTCATACTGTAGTAGGTGACGGTCATGTATATGATGTAAACTCTCTCTATCCATCTATGATGCATAGCATCAGCGGTAATAAATACCCGTTTGGGCATGGTGAATACCACAGGGGAGCGCCACCCGATGAACTTATAAGCTCCGCTAATAAATATTTTTTTATTCGGTTCAACTGTCGATTTCAATTAAAAAAGGGAGCGTTCCCATGGTTGCATATTAGACAGAGTGCCTTGTATAAAGCGAATGAAAATTTATACAGTTCGAATGTTAGATATAAGGGTGAATATTATCGGTATTATCGCGATATTGATGGACAGATGCATGATACCAATGTTACTCTAACTATGACTTGTACTGATTGGCAGTTGTTTCAAGAAACTTATGATATTTATGATTTGGTTATTTATGATTATATATGGTTCTACGCTAGAGAGGGATTTTTCGATGAGTATATAGATAAATACGGAGAAGAAAAGAGAACCTCAAAAGGTTTTAAGCGACAGAAAGCGAAACTCTTTTTAAATAATCTCTATGGTAAATTTGCTATGTCGGATAATTCATCGTATAAAGAGCCTTATCTCGATGAAGATGGAATTATCAGATTTATCCTGCATGAGGAGCATGAAAAGAAAGTGGGTTATATACCTATAGGCAGTGCTATTACTTCATATGCTATGAATTTTACAATTCGCCACGCGATGGCAAATTATGAAAGGTTTTGTTATGCTGATACAGATTCCATACACTTGATAGGACTTGACAAAGCGAGCAAGGTTATAGAGCACCCGACTAATTTTTGCTGTTGGAAATGTGAAAGCACGTTCGATTTTGCATATTATGAGAGACAAAAGACTTATGCAGAGCATATTGTAGAAGAGAACCATGTGCCTTGTGAACCTTATCTTGACATTAAAGCGTGTGGCATGAGTAGCCAAGCCAAACAAAAATTTATTGAAGATGGTAAAGATATCTCAGAGTTATCTCAAGGTCTAAATATGGGGGCTTGTAACTTGAAAGCAGAGCGCGTGAAAGGTGGTATCGTGTTAAGATATAAAGACTTTAAAATCCACGCTCAAAAAGATAAAAAAATTATGATATAATACTTGACTATATCTAGTCATTGTGCTATTATAATTAATGTAATAAATAAAACATATTACATTACATTCACACTCACAAAAACAGAAAAAGGAGGAAAACAAGATGTTTACAAGGACATTAGTCACAGCGGTGGTATCTGTAGAAAGAGTCTACAAAGACAAGGAGACAGGCGAAATCAAGAAAGATTGCTTTGACGAGAAATTACCAAACTGTAAGACAAGGGATAAAGCAGAAATCTTGATTGAAAAGCAGTACAAAGGAGACATAGTTTCCATATTAGACATTAAGTTTAAACTGGAAAGACGCGCAATGACAGACGAACAGTTCTTACTTAATTCAGATGTCAAGAGCGAAAAAATTGTTACCGAATCCGAGTTACAGGAAATGAAAAAGGAAGATTAAAAGGAAAAACAGGAGGTAAATAACATGGTAGAAATTAAAGAAATGAGCAGAGAGTTTACAAAGGTTGAGAAGTACCTTATGACCACAGCGCCCGACATTGATCCATTAAAAAATATCGCTGACGGCGAATCTATCCCAGTTGACGGATATATTATCTTTAATGACATCAAAGACAACGGAGACGTGCAGGAGGTTATGAGTATTATCACACCCGATAAGAAAGTTTATTCAGGACAGTCCGCAACCTTTATACAGTCTTTGAAAGATATTGAAAGTGTCATGGACGGTGAAAAATTCTCTATCGTTAAAATTAGCGGAAAGACAAAAGCTGGGCGCGATTATATCAATTGTACATTAGATGTATCAAACTTATAATATGACGTCGCGATAATACCATTTTAATTCTCTTCTTCTAAAGGGGGGTGGCTATATGCCACCTCTTTTATAAAATAAATGTATTACGTGAAACATGAATGGAGGTGCTAAAATGTTTGACGATGGTTATTATCATTGTGAGAGATTGCTGACCATGAAAGATAAATATGGGAAAACCCCCGACATATATATTGTAGATGGAAATAGAACAGCTGGGAAAAGTTATTCTATTAAATGTAGACAAGTTTCCGATTTTTTAAAAGATAAATACAGACCCGAAAATCAGTTCATTTATTTATATCGAAATGTCATTGATATGACAGAATGTGCAGATACTTATTTTGGCGATATTGCGGAAGCATTTGACGGTTATGTTATGACTGAAAAGCGCTTGATGCGAGGCTCATTAGTACAGTTATTTATCAATGAAGAGCCATGCGGTTATTGTTTGGCTTTAAATGTCGCAAGAAAATATAAAAAAATGCGTGGACTGTTTGTCAATATACGCTCTATATTTTTTGATGAGTATCAAGACGAAGATAATATATATTTGTCAAATGAAGTGAATAAGTTATTATCGTTATGTACCACAATTAGTTCGGGTCATGGTAAACAACACAGAAGAGTGGTTCTATATATGTCCTCAAATACAGTATCACTATTAAACCCTTATTATAAGGAGTTTGGCATCAACAAAATGTTAAAAAAAGACACAAAATTTTTACGAGGCGATGGTTGGGTGTTTGAACGAACTTACAATGAAAATGCATCAACAGCATATCAAGAAAGTGGTATTGCACGAGCTTTTAAAAATGCTAGTTACAACGCGTACGCTAGTGAAAATAAATATTTAAACGATAACGAATGTTTAATTGGTAAGCCAAGTGGAAAATCACGTTATATTTGTACAATTAAATTTAATGATAACCTGTATAATGTCAGAAAATATGATACTTGTCTATATGTATCAACAGGAGCAGACGATAGTTTTCCAACGAGAATATGCTTTACAAAAACTGATGTCATAGACAATACGACTATTCGTGTCAATTCAACACATTATATTGTTACGATGCTACGGGAATATTTTAATAGAGGGTTGCTTCTATTTGAAAATTTGGAATGTAAGAACATGATATTTGACGTCATATCTTTTTAATGTTTCACGTGAAACATTGACAGTTTTAATGATATATGTTATTATAATGCTGTACTCAAAATAATGCAAGCATTGTAATTGATATACACGCACATAGACAAGTAGTCTGATATCAATTTTTGGCGTTGCGTTCCCTTTGCATTGATTATTTTGTAACGTACACAAAAATGTTTCACGTGATAATGTTTCACGTGAAACATTTTTATTTACAAATAATTCTATTTGTGCTATGATAGAAAAAAGGAGGTGATATCATGGCACAGGAAATCATGACAGCTATTAACACGTTGGGACTTCCTACAGTTGTAGCGATTGCGTCCATGTGGTACGTGAAATATCGAGAAGATAAGAACGATGCACGCATGGATAAATTAAACGAAGCACACAAGCAAGAAATGTCAGATATTACAGAAGCAGTTAACAATAACACACTTGCATTACAGCGTATTTGTGACACATTTGAACAGAAAAAGGAGGATTAAAAAATGAGTGTAAAAAAAGCGGTTGATATCTCGTATCATAACGGAGTGATCGATTTTGAAAAAGTAAAAAATGCTGTGGACTATGTAATCATTCGTTGCGGTTATGGACAAGATATGGCATCACAAGACGATAAACAATGGAATAGAAATGTGAGTGAATGTGAGCGGTTGGGCATTCCATACGGTGTCTATTTCTATTCCTATGCAAAAACAACAGCTAGAATTGAAGGTGAAATTAATCACTGTCTTAGATTATTACAGGGGCACACGCCTAATCTGCCTGTATTTTTCGACAGCGAGGAAAAAGGAACACAGTCTGTAGCAAAGCACAACGCAAAGCGCTTTTGCGATGCTATGCTGACACACGGTTATAAAGCCGGTATTTACGCTAGTAAATCATGGTATGAGAATTATATTGGTGAGACATGGGGGTATGACCTGTGGATTGCTAGATATTCCAATGTTTTAGGTGTAGACAATGTAGACATTTGGCAATATTCGAGTAATGGAACGGTCGACGGTATTAATGGGAGATGTGATGTAAACCACGTGTATAAAGACTATGGAGCTTCAAATCTTGTACCCGATGTTCCACAGAGTCCGCCAATGCACGCAACCCCAAGAAACGAACTAATTGCTATGGGACAGCAACACGCCATTAATTTTACAGGTGTTCAAATCGCAGTTGACGGCATTGTTGGAAGAAATACAAAAAGAATGGCGGTGCGTGTAGTGCAACATGCTATGAATATGGATTATGGTCGCACGATTGCAGAGGACGGACTTGTTGGTAAAAAGACAAAAGCGAAAGCCGGACGGCATTATGTAAAGCGTGGAGAAAGACAGTACTTAGTCACAGCACTTGAAATCTTATGCTTATTAGATGGTAAAGACCCGAACGGGGTGGAACACCCGGGAACATTTGGCGGAGGACTGGCGCGAGCGTGTGGAATTGAAATCGTTTACGCGAAAGATATGTTATACATGATTTAATGATTATTCACGTGGAACAAAAATGTTTCACGTGAAACATTTTAAGGGGGGTCAGTAAAAAATGCCAAATATCAATGTAGCGTATCAATGGGCTGTTAATGCGTGCAATGCGCCTAATATTGGCTATTCTCAACAATACAGAAGAGGTCAGACTGTGAATGGCATTACTTATTATGACTGTAGCTCTTTTATATCTAAGGCACTCACAGAGGCTGGTTTTTTCTCAGTGAACCCTTGGTTCACAACAAGGACAGAAGAGATCTATCTATTACAAGCTGGGTTCAGAGAAATTAACATTAATGAAGCGTGGCAAGCTGGTGACGTGGTATGGCGTAGCGGTCACACAGAAATGGTGTATCAAGGCGCAGGCGTAGGAAATGGCGGTACTACCATGGGCGCACATAGTGGGCGTTATCCATTACCCGACCAAGTAAGTATTAATAATCATGTATCGAAGCCATCCGCATGGACAAAGATATATCGTTATGGAGATAGTGCTGGAATGCCCCTTGAGTGGATACACGGAAATCGTTATTTGACAGACGATGAAATGAAAAATAATGCTTATGTATTCTATAGCACGATGTTCTTTAAAGATTTTACCTTGAATGCAATAGCTGGAATGCTGGGAAATATGGAGATAGAGTCCAATATTAACCCAGAGCTATGGCAGTCGCTAAAAGAGGGAAATTATAATGGGGGTTATGGGTTAGTCCAGTGGACACCAGCAACAGTCTACACGGACTGGGCAAATGCTCACGGTTATGATATTACAGACGGTTATTATCAATGCGTTTGGCTTGACGAAGAAACAGTAAGTAGCGGACAGTGGATTGAGACTACAAAATATCCGATATCGTGGGAAGAGTTTCGTAAGTCTACGAAAGAACCAGATTATCTAGCGTCTGTATTTTTAAAGAATTTTGAACGCGCAGGAGTGGAAAAAGAAGAAGAGCGTAAAAAGAACGCGCTAAAATGGTACGCATATCTACAAACATTATCCCCATATCCAATCCACCCACATTCAAGAAAAAGAAAAATGCCGCTTTACTTTTTCTTTCCATGGTGATATAATAGAAATTGTAAAAGGGTAATACTAAACATAAGGAGGTAAATATTGTATGGATTATGATGAAGCATTAAGCGAATTAATTGACGCTGTGGCAGACGTAGAAGAGCATGGAGACGCTATTGAGTTCTTACAGAATTATGAGGGTGAAAGAAGCGGAGAAACAGACAGCGAATGGGAAGAAAAGTATAAAAAGTTAGAGAGCGAGTACAAAAAGCGCTTTAAGGAAAAAATGGCAGAAGGGACGACTCGTGCAGATGATAAAGGCGAGTCAAAAAGCGAAACAGAAAAAATTACCGTGGAAGATTTAGACTTTAACGGTAAAACAGAATAAGGGAGGTATGAACCAATGGCAGACGCAACAAATAAAAATATTTTAAAAGCTGTCAAACAGGAACTTTCTTTTGAAGTTCAGAACCACTTGCCAGTGGAAGTTTCAGACAATTTACAGACTGTCTACGATAACATTTTGAATTTTGCCCCTGTTCGAAACGAAATCGTGCCGTCATTAATTAATCGTATCGGTATGCAGACCGTGGACAGTATAGCATGGAGAAACCCGTTAGCTAGGTTCAAAAAAGAGCCAATGCGTTACGGTGAAACGTATGAAGAAACTTACGTAAATATGTGTAAAGGTCGTGTCTATGATTCACAGGCAGATTTTAAATTTGCATTTCAGCAGTACCAGTCTTACATCATGAGTGTGTTCCATAATGTCAATCTTGAGATTCAGTACCCGGTTACGGTTACGTATGACAATCTGAGAAAAGCTTTCACGAGTGAGTATGGAATCCGAGACATGATAATGGCAAAAATGGAGAGTGCTATCACAGGCGCGAACTGGGACGAGTATCTCGCTATGCGTGATTTGATTAATGTAGGATATGAAAAAGAAGTACTTCCAGCAGTAACCGTTGACAAGATTGTGGATGAGGCATCAGCGAAAAAGTTATTGATTGAGGTCAAAAGAGCAGTTGGAGAGTTTGGCTTTCCATTGCCGGAAAACAACCCGGCGGGGGCAACGTCTCACGCTATGCCGACTAACTTGATTTGGATTACAACACCGGAAGTCAATGCACAGATTAGCGTTGATGCCTTAGCGTATGCATTTCACATGGACAAGGCAGACGTAGCGGTTCAGACAGTCATTGTAGACAAATTCGCGAATAGCGCAATCCAAGGCGTTCTTTGTGATGTTCGTTTCTTCAACGTACGCGACCAGTTCAAGGAAATGAGCGACCAGCGACTCGCAAATGTCTTATCTTGGAACTACTTCTATACACAAGTAGAAATGGTAAGCGCAAGTCCGTTTTATCCAATCCGAGTATTCACAACTGATAAAGTTGTTGATAAGCCTACACTTAGTGTGACAGCTGGAACTTACACACCCGGGCAGACACAAGAAGTAGAGGTAACTGTAACAGGTGGAACAGGAACAGGAACATATCATCAGAATTTAGTAACGCTTGAAGTCGACAGCGGTGCTGCTTCTGCTAAGACGTATGTAATTCCTGGCACACATCTTTTACACACAGGCGCGGACGAGACAGGAACTATCATATTGAAAGCTGTTTACAGACCGGACGAGACTATCACAAAAACAGCAAGTTTCTCAAAAGCGTCATAATTAACGGAGGTATTTATCTATGATAAATTTACCAACACAGGGAGGGGTTGCACCACGCAACCCCGAAACAAAATTAAGATTATATAGTGGAGTACCATGGTCTGATGAATATGAACACGTTAGACTTTACAACTCAAAAGAGGACTTATTAAACCATTTAGAGTCTTACCGAAAAAATATCAACGGAGTTGACTTATCACACCTTGCCCCGATTAAACTGGGAAACTATGACATTCGTGTACCGTTCACAGAAATGAAAGCACTTAATCTCAATTATTTAGCTTTTCAAAATAGTGGGATTTCTAACGAATGGATTTTTTGCTTTATCAATTCTATTGAATGGCTTTCTGAAAAAACAACTAGAATTAACTTTTCCTTAGATGTATTTCAGAACAACTTTTATGATGCAAATATTAAGCCTTGCTTTGTAGAGTATCATCACATCCCAAGAAGTAAAGATGAAATAGGGTCAAACTTAACACCCGTAAATATTGAGACTGGCGAAACGATTGTATCACGTCACAAAAAATTAGACTTAACACCGTCCGAGTGTTGCGCTTTTGTGACACGTGGAACAACTGAACAGAGTTGGTTTGAGGGACGTGTGGAAAACGGCGTTTATTGTTGGGGCAGTATCGGACATTATGATGTAACTACAGAAGACGGACTAAAAGGAATCAACACTTTGTTGGAAGATTATAATAATCAAGGTGCGCAAGATGCGGTGATAGGGTTATTCATGTCGCCGAAATTATGCACGCTTGCTTTAGGAGGAAAAGAGATAAAACCTAAAATTACATCCATGCAGATTTCTGATAACGTGTTTGAGGGATATAAGCCAAAAAATAAAAAGTTATATTCTTATCCATGGTTGTTCTGTTTAGCTGATAACAATCAAGGTAACACACATATCTATAGATATGAGTACAGTTACAATCGCGATAAATCTCTTGAGTTTGACAGCTATGGTACAATCGCAACTCTACCGCAAGTTCTAACAGTGCCTAAAAATTATAAGACGCGCGAAGAATTAGGGCATGGACTAATGAGCGAAGCACTCATTAACTCTTCTTTTCCGATGTGCTCTTTTTCTTCCGACACTTATCGGGCATGGCTCGCACAAAATAAAAGTTCTATCGCTCTATCTCAAGTTCATACCGCTGTCGATGCTACCATAGGAACAGGCACAGCTATTGCTGGATTGGCTGGAGGAAGTTTACAAGGAGGACTTAACGGGTTGGGTAACACAACCAGCGCTTTTTGGGACGCTCTTGGAATGTTAGCAAATCAAACAGACAGAGCGAGAAATGCGGGAGTGACGCATGGAAAAGCATTGTCAGAAAATGTTCTGACAGGTATCAAGGAGTGCGGTGTTGATTTCTATGAAATGTCATGTAAAAGACAATTTGCAGAAATGGCAGATAGCTTTTTCGAGCAGTTTGGCTACCCAATCAATAAGATTGCTACCCCTTATTTGCACTCAAGAGCCTATTGGAACTATGTGAAAACTTCTCATTGCGGATTTACGGGAGACATTGACTTAGACCAGTTGAAAAAACTACGAAATATATTTGACAACGGTGTGACTTTGTGGCATACTGATGATGTAGGGAATTATGGGTTATTGAACGATTAAAAGGAGGTGCGTATAAATGAGAAATCCATTGCGAATTTTTGAACGAAATGTCAATAAAAATAAAAAAGATGATTTTGAAACAATTAAGAGTATCTTCTTTTACGACATTTTTGACATATTTGTAAATAGGTACACATGGAATGATTTGCCTAAAGAAATTCTACCAATGTACATTGAACAAACACTATTTTGGCATGGACTTGGTGTATTCATCAAAGATGATATCGCAGGATACGCTTTTATGAAAGTTGCATTATCGGGGTTGCCCGATATTTACAATATTCCTGAAGATAGAATTGCATATACAGCGAATGGATATATCGAAGAATACGGGAAGGAAAACAGTTGTATCTTATGGAATAATTACTCGACTATGCCATATTACTATAAGGCTTTAATGTATGCAGATGCTATGGCTAATACGTGGAAAACAAAAGGTATTAATATGTATGCACAACGTACACCCGTTGCCCTTTCTTCCTCAGACAATGAAAAAATGAGCTTTGAAATAGTGGGAGAGATGTACGATAATTATTTACCTGTATTAAAAGTTTCCGACTCATTAAACTTGAAAGACGTCAAAGCTTTGAACATGGGTGCGCCTTACATCGTGGACAAATGTGAACAGGAGTTAAGGGATTTATGGTCACAGGTACTGACATCTTTAGGTTATGAAAGTAATCCTGTAGAGAAAGGCGAACGCCTTGTCACAGGCGAGACAGCTGGAAACAACGGGCAGATTGAAGCCAATAGAAACGTGGGTTTGACATTAAGAAGAAGATGCGCAAAAGCTATTAACGAGTTATGGGGTTTGAATGTGACAGTTGATTTTAACAGTGAACTGCCTACCATGGTTAATGGGTATATACCTGAAAAATATATGCAAAAAGGAAAGGATGGTGACGAGATTGAGTAAATACACAACTACAGTGAAAGATATTTGTGAAAGCTTTATTCCGTCCCAAGAACTATGGAGTATGGATTTATCTGTTCAACGAATTATCGACAAAACACAGGGAAATTTTTTTGATTTTGATTTCCCGTTTTATTCAGAGGATAGAAAAGACCTGTACACTTTTAAGACATATTTTTTACTTAGGTATTGGAATAATTATATAGGTTTTGAAACTTTAGGAATGTGGAAAACTGCTTTTCTAGCAAAAATGCATGAATTAACGCCGTATTATACAAAACTGTATAACGCAATTCAAAATGATAACCCTTTTACAAATGTAAATATAACAATCACAGAAGCAGAAACAGGAAACGAAAAAACAACGACTAAAGCAACAGATACAGGATACAGCGAAGTAAAAAACAGCCAAAACTATCAGAATATTGATAGCGACAACCCACAAGTTACCGTAGCAACACAAGACTATGCGAGCGCTATGAGTAGGGGCGAGACTATCAATAATACCACAACTACAGCAAACAATAACCACGCAGGAAATGACAACAAAGACAGCAAAAGAGACAGAGACACAAAAGAGATAGGATTAAGAGGAAAATCAACAAGCGAAGCAATTGAAGAATATCGCGAACAAATACAAAATATCAATAGAGAGCTTGTAGAAGCTTGCCGAGATTTGTTTTTTAAAGTTTGGTGATAAGGAGGTGAACTGTATGTCAGAAGAGTTAAAACCTGTAGTTCCTTTACTTTGTTGTGATATCCCTAGCGTATACAGCAACAAACAGAGTTACTATGAATGTTTATGTTATATAGGTTATAAAGTCAATGAATGTATTGACGCAATCAATGGGTTCACAGATGCGTATAAACAGTACACAAATGAAAAAGTGGCAGAGTTAAAAACCTACGTTGATAACCTCAACACTGATATTTATAACCATATCGCAGAAGTCGAAAAAAATATCCGCAATGATATGAATAAAAAAGATGCTGAGTTAGATAAAAAAATTGATGATGTACAGAACGATTTAATAGAACGAGTAAACAGACTGAACGTTCTTATCTATCAATTAAACGGTGAAACACGGGACTATATTGACGCATCTATAGCAAAATTATATGATTATATCAATAATTATGTTCCAAGTAATATGCAAGTGCTAAACCCTGTTAAGGGATATTACACAAGTCTTAATCAAGCGTTAGGAGATATATATGATAATTTAAGATACAATGCTCTGACGTGCAATGAATTTGATTCATTAAATTTAACTTGTACAGATTTCGATAACTTATTACTTAGTTGCACAGAATTCGATTTGTATGGGGCTAAAAGATTTCGCGTTGATAGCAACTTGTATATGCACAGTCCTTTTACAGGTGAATATGTGTTCTATCAAGATGTTATCAATCAGCTTGCGGAGTTACACTTCAATAACCCAATCACAGCGAGCGAATTTGACGCTTTATTATTAACCGTAACAGCATTTGAAGCTAAAGCGTTAAGTGCTTACACATTTGATAGTAACGCAAAAACAGCGTTAAAATTATAATAATCAAGGAGGGCGAATAAATGAGTTCAACAAACAAAACAAATTATTACAAATTAAGTCAGTATATTGGGACAGACAAACCGACATATTTAGGTGATTATAACTCTGATATGTCTAAAATCGATGCTGGAATTCACGAAGTACAGGAAACAGCAACAACAGCTAATCAGACAGCTGGAAGTGCAGAAGCTAAAGTCACAGCTTTATCTCCTAGTGTTGAATCATTGCAGAACGATATGTCAGGTGTGAAAGCTTCTGTACAGAGTTTAACGATTGACAATGCACAGAACAAAAAAGACTTAGGCACTTTAAAAGAAGAAGTTTCAAGCGTAAAAACAACAGCTAACGGTGCACAGTCTGAGGTAACAAATCTTAACGCTGATATCGAAAGGACTTTAAAAGATACAGTAACGCCCGTTAGTGGCTTAAGAGGTACAGTTAATGCTGGCTACAACACAAAAATGAATTTGATTAGCATTAACGGACATTTAAATGTGTCCAATCCGACAACAGTCGGAACAAATATCAGCATTGGAAAGTTGCCGTCTAACATTCCAGCACCTAGTTCTAATAAAACGTTCTATTTTGTTGCCGGTCTGACGAAAGAGTCTACAAGTAATTATAGTCGAGTTCCAGCTGATATCACAATTGACACTAACGGCAATATTATTGTGTCAAATCCACTGGGCGGTTCGGTTTATGATATTAATATTAATCTCATGAACTTTTATATGTAAATAAATTATAGTGTAACGGCTAGTGAGCTTATCTTTAATTAGATAGGCTCACTTATTTTTTGTCAAGTATTTTATAGCAATTTTTGTCAAGTATTTTTTCGTGCTTTTTTAATCAAATGGGGGACGTGGTCTCA
>UMDY01054842.1_pt1 | contig 14109 bp, 16 predicted proteins | sample 1964591 | NCBI WGS metagenome assembly UMDY01 (sample SAMEA4836004, study PRJEB28245) | human gut metagenome | biome: gut microbiome; material: fecal sample | place: Denmark | collected 2008
CTATGGAAACAACCGCATTGATCGCAACAGCAACAACTCATGAAAGCAAAGTAAATCTTTTTCGCGCACTGACCAACGCAAGTCCATTCAGTGAAGCAGTAAACAAAACACTATCCGTGGTGCAGATCATCGACCAGCCTGCCGTAAATGATCAGGGTGAGCCGGTCAACCGTTATTTCTTCCTCTGTGAAGACGGATCCGCCTACATGTCTATGGCCTTGGGCGTGGATAGCTGTGTCAAGGCAGTAAGATCAATTTGGGGATCGGATTTTTCCGAGGCTTTGCAGATCGTTCCTTGCCAGGTCAAAACGAAAAACGGCCATACCTATAAATTTACTGTTCTGTAAATTTATTAAAATCAAAAATTATAGCCCGGTATATCCGGGCTATAATCATTTAATGGTGAATGTATATGAGAAAATTTATTCATACTAAACAACGAAAAGCAGAACTTGCTGCCGCCATTCGCGGATACAATTATAATATAAGGCGAGCCGCCGCGCTGAAATCTCATGGGAAATATGAAGGGGTTGTACTTCCTAAATTATTAAACCCTGAAAAAGAATTTACAAAAATAACAACTTTAGAGGAATACAACGAATTTTTAAACAGAATTCGCGAAACCGGGCGAGCGGTTCGGCAGGAAAAATTTATAACATTAGGAAAGTATAAAACCATCGAAACGCAAACAACGCGAATCATTAAGAAACAGCAAGAAAGAAGCATTCAATCATTTATTCAAAATGAAACACCTGCAAAAACAGAGTTCAAGTCTGCGAAAGCCTTAAAAGAATTCATGTATAAATATCAAAAAGAAACTTTTGAATCATTCAACGAAGCGCGGGCAGAGGTATTCAAAGATAGTGTTGTAATAGCATTAACAGCGCTTGACTTTATGGATTTAGTTAGCGAATGGCAAAGGCTATCACTCATTCAGGTAGATTCAGTGAATAGGGCATGGCCTGAAGCCGTGGAGGTTATGTGGGCGGCGTATGAATCTAAGGACGAAAGCAAATATCAAGAAGCATACGACAGAATGAGAACAGCAATAAACGGTGTAAAAGGCATTGTGAAATACACAAAGGGAACAGTAAAATGAACGAGTATATTTCCGATTTTGAGACACAAAAAGATCCTGACACTGATGTCATGTCTGTATGGGCGTGGTCTATTGTTGAGGTTGATAATTTGTCGAATATTCAATACGGAAATAATATTGAAAGTTGGCTATCGGCAATTCAAGGACTTCCGAACGGCTCTTTAATTGGCTTCCATAACTTAAAATTTGATGGAAGTTATATTTTAAGTTATCTTTTGGGTGTAGCAAAATGGCAATACAATGATGACCCCAAAGCAAGAAAAGCAAAAACCGTTGAATGTTTAATCAGTTCAATAGGCGTTCATTATAATTACAGAATAAATTTCACAAAGAGAAAACATGTTAAAATATATGACACCCTAAAAATATTTAACATGAGCGTTTCGCAAATCGCTAAATCGTTCGGAATAAAAGAGCAAAAAAGTTCTATTGATTATGCAACCTTTCGCGGATATAACTATACAATGACAGCGGAAGAAGTCGAATATATTACCAATGATGTAATCATTGTAGCCAAAGCAATTAAACAATTCAGGAATGAGGGACACGAAAGAAATACAATAGCGTCAAACGCTATGCGCTATTACAAGAAAAATAGTTACTATTCAAACTATGAATTTTTAACATACTTTCCACACCTTGACGATGATTTATACCATTTGTTAAAACGCGCCTATAAGGGCGGCTATTGCTATGTCAATCCTAAATTCAAAGGAAAGCCGGTAGGCCATGGGCGGGTATATGATGTCAACAGCTTGTACCCATCTGTAATGAGTGACCCGAGCAATAAATATCCAATTGGCACCCCAGTTTTCTTTGAGGGTAAATATAAAGAAGATTCAATATATCCATTATATATACAATTTATAACAGCGCAGTTTCAATTAAAGAAAGGCAAAATCCCCACTATTCAAATCAAAAATGATAAACGCTTTAATCCTCGCGAATATGTGACAACCACCGGTTGTTTAATGGTAAATTTGTATTTAACTAATGTTGATTTGGAGATGTTCTATGAATGTTACAATATAAAAGAGATACAATATATAGGCGGATATAAATTTATAGGCCGATCAGGAATTTTTATTGATTATGTAAACCATTTCAAAGAAATGAAAATGCAGGCCACCATTGACAAAAACGCAGGTAAAAGAAGCATTGCAAAATTGTTTCTAAATTCACTGTATGGAAAATTTGGTGCCAGCAATGATAAATTTGTTAAACGGCCATATATAAATGAAAAAGGAATCCTTGCATACCAATCAGTTGAAACGCCGCGGCCTGCTAAGACAGTGTATGTACCTGTGGCCGCATTTGTGACAGCATATGCCCGGCGATTCATTCAAACTCTTTTCATCAAGAATGTAGATCGATGTTGCTATTGCGACACGGATAGCCTACATTTAATAGGCGATGATCCGCCGGAGGGTGTAAAAATCAGTGACACAGAATTCAACTGCATGGCGCACGAAAGTAGTTTTTCAAGAGCTAAATTTCTCGGCGCAAAACTGTACATTGAAGAAGATGAGAAAGGTAACCTTGATGTAAAGGCGGCTGGATTGGGTCAAAATGAAATCGTAAAAAATCAAATTACATTTGACAACTTCAACACTGAACAGGAATATTTTGGAATCCTGAAAAGCAAAACAGTACAAGGCGGCGTAGAATTAAGCGAATCCACATTCAAGATACGCGAGCGCGGAACACGATTTTAATAAACAGTGTCGATTATTTCAGCGAATTTGCCCAAAATTATTTACAGATTTGGGTATTTGTGATATAATTAAGTCAAGAAATGAGGAAAGAAACAAAATAAATTAAAAGGAGTAAAAATTATGAACAACAATATTCAAAAAAGATGGGATCGTCATCATGGATACGCAACCGCCTATTGGGTTGACCTTGAAAAACCTATCATTGTTTTTGATTCCAGTTTTAATGAAGTTGTAAAATACGAAGAATTACCTGTGGAATATCAAAATGTGGTTGATATTGCTATTGATGAATTTGAAGAGGGTTATAATAATGTGATCCGTTTGGGCTGCAAATTATATGAGCGCTTCAACTATCATCGTTTTTCCATTATGCGAGAGATTGAATACTTTGACGAAACAATATACAGTAACAATGATTTTTAAAGAGGTGTAAAAAGTGATCCGCTTTCTAATTAAACAAGAATTTGCTTGGGTTGAAAAATGTTTTGATCGGGAGGGAGAAATAAAAAAACCTTTTGAGCGTTATTTCGCTTCATTCATCAATCAGGTGTTAAAAGGTCAAAAAACAATAACGCTAAGAGCGCCAAACACCTTGACCGGGGTTCGATCCCTTATTTATTTTTCCAACGGTTTGGATTTGATACGCTATCTAATTGAAGTTCACGAAGAAAGTAATGTTGTTGCTTTAACATTCAAAATGAACGCCAACGCCAAGTCAATGCACGCGGCAAGAAATGTGATTGCGAGGTATGAGAAATGAAATGCACGGATTGTGCACATTATGTAATATGCAAGAGTTTGAATAATACCGGTATATTTGCCGAATTTCCTAAAGTTGATTTTTGTCCTATTTTTAAGCCAAATTCTGAATCAAAAGTTAAAGAAAGTGAGAAGAAAAAAATGCAACCCGCAACAGAATCATCATTAAAAGCCCTGCTTAACTATCGCGGCTACAAAATTTTTGATGTTACCACATACGGCGGCAAAAAATTTGTTGGAACTGATATATCAGTTAAATATAATGTTTTTCTTTTAACAAATGCTGTATATTGTGACGGCGAACTTTTTTCAACCGTTCAAGATATATCAGAAGTTCGAATTTTATTCTTCAAATAAAAAAGAACCCGGGGATTTCTCCCCGGGGTTCTTTTTATTTATAGCGTTTACAAGCAATATTGTAATCATATATGCAAATCCAGCCGGAGGGAATCCGCGCCCAAATATTTTTATTGCCCTTGTAAACCAATTCAAGAATTGTACATTTGGTGCCTCGTTTCAAGTATGCAATGTTGTTTTTTTCGTCACGATTCAAACAATGCTTTCTACCGTCCGAAGTCAAATCCTTTATCTTTTTTCGCCCGGTGTTCGCGCCTGACCCTTTGTATATTCCGCGCACATATGTCAATGTGACCGTGGATCCGATTTTTGGCTTGGGATATTCAAAAATAGCGCCGCGCACTTTAGGCCGAAGCACGCCCAACACTCCATTGTAGGTGTGTTTTACTTTTTTACATTTTGAGCCCCTCGGCCAATTTTGATCGAACGATTCAAACCACTTTGTATTTCCGTTCCCGGTAGCTACGGCAATATGACCGTAAGGGCCGATTTTTGACCCCCATACAAGAATATCGCCCTGTAATGGTACAAAAGTAGGATTATTTGCGATTTTTTCAAACTTTTCAACAAGCGGTTTTCTTTTTTCAAAACTTGTGAAATAGTCAACCGCATTTCCCCATGCTCCGGGCTTAATGCCAAAGCATGAATTTAAGTAAACCTTAGCCAAGTCAACACACTGGGCACCGGCCACGCGGTCATAATCAATTAGCCTGCCTTTGCATGAATTGTAAAATTGATCGTAGGTCATTCCTCCGTGTACCCCTTTCCCTTGGATTCATCTTTAACAATATCCCCGGCAATAGCCGAAGAAGTGAAGCTATTATTTTTCCACCAGCTCCAAACTGTGGAAAACACTGTTAAAAGTGTGGAAAAAAACAAATACACTTCATCATCGGAAAACGGTAGTGGATTTTTTCCGATCATCGTTAAAACTGAATTTACAAGCGCAACAAAAGTTACGATTGTGCGTATAATGGTGTCTTTTGAAACATTTTTCATTTGATTTTCTCCTCCAAATCTTGTATTCTGTGATCTGCTACCTGCTGGCGCAGTTCTTGAAGAGCAACTCTTTGTTGCAGGTTGTTATACTGCTCTTGTTTCTTTTCAAGTTGTTTAATTCTGTACAATGTTTTTGAGTTTGCAAGCCACGCGGTGAGCGAGGTGCCCACCAGCGTGACCGCGGACGACAGAATTATAGTTAACTGTTCAACTGTAATTCTACTCACCCCTCAAAAACAATACCGTCAACAACAAGTCCGTTGGCGTCCGACACGGTGAAAATCCTGCTACCGTCAAAAGCAACCTTAATTGTGTTTGATCCCTCGGTGACTGCCATTGTAAAGGCTGATCCGGTTTTGAAGCCATAGAAATACTGGATTCGCTCAACCCCGGAAGCGCTGGAATGATACCTAACGCCGATTCGGCTGGAATGCTGGACAATGTTTGAAATCATTTCAGCAGACCAAACTTGCACACCACCATCGGAGCGTGTGTCAATCGTGCCGGAAGTCCTGTTTTGCGCGTCACAAATTTTTCGTTGACAAATAAGCGTGTTATCGGATTCTAAGTTCACGCCGATATTGTGTTTTTCGTAGCCGTAAAGTTGGGATCCGCGTTGAAGCCGAATGCAGGGTGTTGTTGGCCATTCTTTCAAGGTGCCTGAACCACCACCGGATAGAATCAGGGTTGTGTTCAGCATATTGTAGGCTGTTTTGCCGGAGGAATAAATCAACTCAACATCGTTGCAAAGTAATTTATTTACATTCACCGCGCGGATTGTATGCGGTAGGTTTGCGTCATTGGTATTTGAGCAAGCTATATTCAAATTATCCAATGTTACAGAGTTGCAGTTATGCATTACCAAGCCTTGAAGCCGCGGCATTGTAGCCGGTGGGGCTGCTGAATCATAACGCCCAGTAATATACACATTTCCACCATTCGAGATATTAAACCAGCGGTAAGATTCAGATCCTGCTTTAACATGAATCTCGAGTTCCTGGTGATAAATCGGGCAGGCCAGTAGATCCATCGCTTGAAAGATTTGAATAAATGGGTTGTCTTTCGTCCCATTGGGCGACCGATTCATGTGATATGTTCCACCGTTATCAACGCTATTGTTTACATAGATAATATTGTTAAATGTGGAATATCCGACACCGTATCCCTGCGTTGTAGTTTGTTTAATTGATGACGGTGTTCCCTGCAACAAAGAGCCACGCCAAATAGAAATCATTGAATCAGTAGGATTGACCGCCGTAATGCCTTGCGAGTTTGCATAAACATAAAATTTATCGTTTACAGTTAGATCCTCAAATTCACCTGACCAAAAACGCTGATTGTCCAAATACTGCGGAATCGTGAACTGACGAATATACGCTCCAGATTTATCATATATTCGAATTGTATTCGGTGAATATGTTAGCATTACAAAAGCAGTTGCATTGGCTTTGACAGTCTGCATGATATAGTCAAACCCGGGATTAGAAAGCGCCACCATATGTGAGGCGGTGTTTGTTGCCGGATCCCATTCATACACATTCAACCCCTGTGAAATATACATTTGATCGTTCGTTGCGTCATAAGCAACGGAAGAAACAGCGCTTTCATTGTACCCGGCGGGGGCTGAATACTTTTGAATCGTTGCAAGAGTTGTAGGGTTCAACTCAAAGATCGTCTTAGAGGGGGAACCGTTCAATTCACTTGTGGCAACAAAAAGACTATTTCTTTTTGAATTGTAAACAATTGAATTGGCATGCCCCAGCCCCTCAATGTCACGGCGCGCCACTTGGGCCCCATTTGAATAATTGAACACAACAACCGCCGCCGTTGTTGGGTGTATTTCAAGGGTGTGCCCCCGGGGCACAAAAGCGCATGCATAATAGTGATTGCCACCAATGGTATATCGCGCCCCGCCTTGGTTCACCGGGTAACGGGCTGTTTCCTGTTCGGCGTTGGCGAGATTTTCCCCGCGATAAGTCCAACCTAACAGCCACCGCTCAAAATCAATATATGTTGAATGCGGTTGGTTTTTGAAGGTTACAAAATCCTTTTTCAGTTGGGCAATTTCTTTCCGGAATTCATCAAAATAGGGATCACAGATCACGGCAAGAATTTCTTTCAGTGTGCCGTCATCGTACCATTTTTGTAACTGTTCCGTAACCGTTTCCTTAATGTGTTTATCAAGGTTTTCAAGTAAATCAATTACATATTTTATCAACTCATCATAACTGTTTACTTTTTCAATTACTTCATTCATCTTTTTCAAAACACCATAGAGCAATTCCTCAAAAGATAATGAATCGTCGTAGACTTGTGGCAGAATTCGGTTGCAATAAAACCGCCGAAGTACCGCGATCGGGTCAACATCGGGTTTGGGATAATTCATACATTTTCCTCCTTAATACCATAATGGCATGAATAGGTCTTTATATTCGTCAAGCAATTCCGAATAAAGGCCGTTTACTTCATTTTTATATTGCCGGAAAACTTCCCCGGCGGGCATTGTTAAACCGGTTATTGTTTCGATTTGGTTTGATTTGGTTGTTGTATCGTTTGCGGTTGTGTTTGATCCTTTTTCCGTTGATTTGTTGGAAGCTGTATCAAGGTTGGCGCGATCTGCGTATTCAATGGAATTGAAGTCCTTTGATTTAATCATATTGCCGGGAAGATCGCTTTCCGCCCCGCGCATGGTTGAATTTGAATCGTTTTGGTTTGAGAAAGAACCGGTTGAGTTGCTTTTACCAGCAGCGTTTGAATCTGTTTTACGGGTGAATTTTTGGTTTGCAACCGCCAAATCTGCGGTCATTTGTGCGAATCCATCAAAGGCTTTGGCGTACCCCGGCATGACTTCCATACATTTTGCTTGCAATTTTACTTTCCATAAATAGAAAGTTTCAAAAGCAAACTCATCTGTTAAATAATGAAAAATGAAAAGCATTTCAAAATATCGTTTGAAGTCCCCTATTTTTTGTGGTGTAGGATAGTAGAAATTAAAAATCTTTTCGCGTGCTGAATCAACACGGTTATATAACCCCTCATTTCTATCCTTGCACAAGTTGTTTACAACAACTTCCAAACTGGTTGTATAGCGTGCCATTACTCCACCCCCTGCAGCTCATCGTCAGTATCTGTGTCATCAAAGTCTGGTTTATCCTTTTCAATGATTTCACTTTGCACCCGCGGCTTTACGGAAATATTCAACCCGAACCGTTCATTGATCTGCTTGCAAGCGTTTTTCCGTTCATATAACATTGTTTCCAAGTTGATTGAAACAAACTGATTATTGGCGTTAACCTCATCGGTAATAAGGCGTTCCGCTTTTTCGTTCTGCACATTATTCACCCCAAGGAATGAAAGAAATTCCGCTTTGTAGCTTTCAAGCAGATTGTATAAATCTTTAGCCACCAACGGCGCCCCGGTGTTTACACTGCCAAAGCAATCATTGAAATCATTGTCTTTGTCGATGAAAATATATCCCTGTGACCCGTCATATTTTGCAAACAGATTTGCAAGCGCTAATTTTTGATTTGCCGTACCTTTTAGAATTACGGGTGTTTTTTGGGCGTTTACATTGATATCAATAATTTGTTGCGTTTTGGCAATTTTGTCGACAAAATAGTTGATATAGAAAAGTGTTGGTGTCCACATTGGATTATTTTTGATTAAAACAAATTCGTCCGCGTTGTATTCTTGGTTGAAGTTAATGCCATATCCGTTAATCTTAACCGGATAACCGTATAGATTCAAAACAGATTGATCTGCCGCGCGCAGCCCTAAAAACCCTCGGTCGCGATCATTGCAGAACGCGGCCTTTCCGTCTTGAATCAATGCGAATTCTAAAAAATCAGCGTCCACCGTGTCCGGCAGATTTTCCCACTCAAAGACTGTGGCGGCTATATTCATGAAATAACATTGATATATTTGATTTAGTTGTGTTGCGGTTAAAATAGAATTGAATTGACCGGAAAAAGTGCCGTTTGTTGCTGGCCTGTGATACAGTGCAAAGGGCTTTGTGTTTGCAGGATTTTCCATTATTATCCCTCCTTTTAATCGTTATTCAGAGAATAATTCCCAAAATCGGAAATAGAATGCCAAATTGTGACTCCTGCGTTAAACATGCCGCGAATTGAAGCGGCTTCCGGTGCAGGTGCATTTACTTTTATATTGCAGTCAACAGTCTGTAGGTAATTCCATTTACTGCGGGTATTTTTCCAGCTGGATATTTTACCCCACTCGTTAATTGCATACCCGTAAAGATCCAAAAAATCATCAATCGGCCCGCATTCATTGTACAAAGGTGAACAGTCAACCAATCTAAATTTACAGTTTTCACTCGATATAGAATTGGTATCACTTTGACTGCCTTTACTTGCCACCTTAGAATTAAAGGCGCTTGTAATTTCTCTTGACGCACTGAAAATAGAACTAACAGCACCAACCCCGGAAGTAATGGCTCCGGCAACATTGCCACTTGCAATATTTCCACCAAGACTTACTGCACCACCAGCCACAGCCCCGGCCGCATTCAAAACTGAACCAACACGGTTAAGCGACCCTTGAACACCGCCATTTTCGTTGTAGCCAATTTGCATTTCAAAAGCGTATGGGACATCAAAAACAGATTCGGCGGGTTTTGAATAATTTTTCAATTTCAGCTTAAAACCATTAGAACCTATTGGGCGCATTTCTGCGCTCATTTTGATTGAATCCCCCTTAATAAATTCAGGGCGCAAAGGTTGACTAAACCCGTTATAATTATAAACAATATAAACTCGACACATTGAAGTAAGCATTTTTTTGTTTCGCGGGGAATACCCGCACGCTAAAGTGTTTCCTGCAATTTCTGCTTCTGTATCTAAAGTCATTGAAACATTTTCCTTGCAATAGTTTATTTCAACGCCATTAACAGTGATAGGTACAATCCAATCACTGTTTTTTAACTTTGAATAAACCCAATACGGAACGCAACGAAAACCTATAATATCCTGGCGTCGATCCGTTGTACCTGCGTATGCGTCTATTATTTTTTGAATCACATTATGATCATAAATAAATCCCGCGTATTGGCCGGTCATTGAATCCAACTTACCGTAGCCACCATAAACCCAATCGGATTCACCTGCTCCGGGTGGCCTTGATACGGAAATCATCGACCAATAAGGAACCCATGAATCACCACCTGAAAAAATTTCAATTTCCTTTTCATAATCGGCAGGCGCTCCCACCGGTTCAGGTTGAAGCCACCGGCCTACTGTGTCCTCACTTTTTTTCACATGAGCGCGGGCAATAAGTGATTTATAATAAGTTATATTGAATTGGTAGGTTTGCCAGTAATCGGTTGTAATGTAAATCATCGCAACATCCTGTGCGATATATTCAACACGGTCAATGAACGCATAATACCATTTTTTGTTTCCCTGACGATTTACAAAATCACGGTTTTGGTAGCGGCAATAATTGAATGCTTCAAAGCGTGCAAAGTTTCCCTCAATTCTGAACGCTTGATCCTTTTTGATATAATTGAATTTTGTTGCGCTTACACCTTTCGCCGCCAAACCATCAAAGGCGGCGACTTGCGCCGCCGCCGTTGGGAAATCAACAATGGCATGGCATTCCTCGGGTTTTCCCCATGGAACTGTAAATAGATCCAATCGTGTTGTAGGGTGTGTTACTGCCATTGTTTTTACTCCTTTTAGGGTTTTTTCGTCACGCGAATGCTGAAAACATACTTGCCGATAACATTTCCCTTATTGTCATATACAAATAAACAATAGGTGCAAATCAACGGCAGATCAAGAAATCCAGCAACACCGTGAAGATAGGTTGATTTTACTTTAACCTTAAATTGATCATTGTTTTCGCCGGTAATAGAAACATCCAAATCATAGAAGCCACGGTTGATCCACTCCTTGGCGCTAACCGTTAACAATGCCGCATAACCTAACGGCTTTGTTTCTCCTGATTCAACATCATCATAGGCAACATCAACAAGCTGTAACAACCCATTGATCTGTTCTGTTTTTCCGTATGTTTCACTGGAAAGAACAGGGACTGTTCTTGTATCGCTGGCTTCTGTTTCGGCGGGTGTGTCGATGAAATTAATCCCATAATCACCTGCGGCAGGGCAATCAAATTCAAGCGATCCATCATGATTGAATTTTTTATACTCCAACATGACGGTTAAACTGTAAAATTTACAACCACCACAACCGGAGTTGCTACGCCATCGGCAATAATGTTGCAAAGAACGGTTGCCGTGTTTTTGCTGTCGCCAGTTGAATGACCGGTGAAAGTAATTGTTTTCGCGGTGGGATCAAAGGTGATCGTCACATAATCAGCCAGCGTTTCAGCGGTGATTTTATCCTTGGCGGCACTTTCCAGTACCTGCTCAAATTCAAGGTGCATGTTATTCACCTTGTAATCGGTGGGGATTGTTGCATAATCAACCGTCTGCGTAGCGTCTGCCGCTTTCAGTTTCACAAAGTTTCCACCGCTTGGATTATGAAAGTCGGTGATTGTCAAATCCTGCAAAGCGTCCGCTTTCGGAACTTCAAACACCATCGCATTGGCAAAAGGGCAAATACCGTAGATCTGCCATACATGGAAGAAATATTGCCATGTCAGGGAAGCACCGATAAAATCCTCCGCCGCTGTTTGGATATTGTCATACACCTGAAACAAAGCTTCATCACAGATCACAAAGCCAATATCGGACAGAGTTTTCCCGGTGCGTTTTCTTTTTTCCAAATCGTAATTATCATAGTCGAAAGAATCGACAACAATAAGGTTATTCCGGAAATCGGCTTCGGCCATGTTAAAGGCCATTGCAAGCACTTTCACGCCAAGCTTATTGATTAAGTCGGAACGAATAATAATTACAATGCGGTCGGCTTCCGACCAAGTTTCAACCGGGTCGCCGACTGCGCCGGGCTGATTGATATAGTTGTTATAGGCAGTTGACGGGAAAGTCATGTTCATGGCAGTTTCGCGAATAGTTGCCACCATATCTTCCGCTTCATCTTTCGTGGCAGGCATTGCCATTTTGCGACCAAGAACAACATTGTTTGCGTAGGCATCAACAATGGCTTGCTTGAACAAATTGAATTCACGAATTTCATTGCCGGAGAAAACAGAATTGATTTTCGCAGATACAAAGCGGTTAAAACTTTCGTAGGAAACAAAAGCGCCCATCAATTCCTCGCGGTTAATAGACAGCGGAAACACATCTTGCCGATTTCTGCTATAATAGGCGACCTTTGTATCACCTTTGTACAGCTTCAAAATAGCGGAAAGATTTTCGCCGTTGTAGCCCATAGGATTGACCGGGTTTTCATAAATCTGCTGTACATCAGTTCCCAACGGATAAGGGCGACCTTTTTTCAGGCGTGCAAGACGATTAGAATATCGCTTTACTTCAACAGCAGTGAACATAATTCTATCTACCAAGACAGAAATAAATTCATTTGTGTGTGCCTTATAATTCAAAATCGGGTTTGCAAATTTGCTGATCGCGTCACCCTCGGCAAGAACCGGAACATCGTTCTGCGCGGATTCGCTCATCATAGAACGAACGGCATTCAGCGTTTTCTGTGCTCTTGCGGCTTCGGTCATTTTCTTATTAGAACTCATCGAAAAATTCCTCCTCCTTTAAGTCCTCAATTACTTCATCAGGTGTTTTTTCATCATTGGCGGGCGGGTTGTCCTCGGGTTTTTCCACCTCGAGTTTCTCGCCTACTTTCATCATCAAGTTGCCGTTGATCTCACGGATACGGTTGTTGTCCTCAACAAGTTTGGCATTGTCGGAAGTCAGGCGCTCAATCTCGCTTGCATAATCAACAAAAGTGTCGGTGATTGTTGCAAGATCGGGGCCAATCTCGGTTACATCTTCCGCTTTTGCGACACGATCAACAATTTCTTTGATTTGCTCGACAGATAAACTCATTTGTTATTGCTCCTTTCATAATCTATTATATATCATTTTCTCTACTTCACTTTTAATCTGCAAATTCTCAAAAAACAATCGTCCCACCACTGCAAAGGACTTTATTTTCTTCATCTCGGCTCCTGCGTGCGGTCGGTTGTTTTCTGCTATTTTGTTTACAGTTAATGGATTTGTCTTAGGGTCGCCTGTTTTACAGGCGTATAATGCTTGTGAACTGGAAGCAAAGAAAAAATATATTATATTGTTGTTTGTTTTAATGTTGAAAAGTTGAATTGAATCTTTGGGTTTTCGTTCGATTTGTGAATAGTCATCGTTTAGAAATGATTCATTGTTTGCGTAGTCATTGTATTCGGGTAGATATTTTGTCGCTAATTTGTTTTGTGGTGTTGTTGCTTTTGCGAGTGCTAATTCATTTGTGGTGGATAGCATTTCTGCATATATTAAATCGTTTTTGAATAATGGACTGTAATGGAATTTTATTCCGAATGCTAAACAGTAAGGATTTACCATTGATAATGCATTGGCCAACATGAATACTTTTCCATCTTGGCGGGTTCGGAATATTGTTTCCTGCAGATCTGTAAAAACTCTCAATTCATTTGGCAGATAACGGCGAAATGAAGATTTGTTATCAATGATGAATTCATCATATACTATTGTTGTTACTGCTGAAAAATCATCGGAACCTTTAAGAATATCGGCGTTTGTCAGGGCGATAAATCGCCCTGCCTGCTCACCGTCTATGTAGGCGGTCTTTCCTTTGATCTCAAATTTATGATCAGGATAGTTGTTTTTATGCTTCGTAAAAAATCCGTCTGTGGCTTCTTTGATTTCTGTTTTGTAGCGGCGAATCCACACAAATTCCTTTTTACTTTTTAGGTATTGCTCTATAACATACTTTTTTAATTGATATGTTTTTCCTATCCCTCGGCCGCCTATTAAAATGTTTAGATAACGGTTGTAGCTTAAACATTTTCTTAAACTGTAATATTTCATAATCGGTCGGCGGAGAAGTCGCACCCCGGATCCACCCGGTGAAGTTTGGCGGCTGACTCCTCGCCAGTGGCACCCACCTTTACTAATGCGTTTTGATTCTCCGCCGCCTTAAAAAGAATAGCTGAAAGGTTTATACACCTTTCATTTATAATAATAGCAGATAAAAATTGTTTTGTCAACTTTTTTCGGCAATCACTTTCTGTATATTTTCATATTACAATCTGTATAGAGCAGGGCCGTGG
>UMDY01040443.1_pt1 | contig 13864 bp, 6 predicted proteins | sample 1964591 | NCBI WGS metagenome assembly UMDY01 (sample SAMEA4836004, study PRJEB28245) | human gut metagenome | biome: gut microbiome; material: fecal sample | place: Denmark | collected 2008
TATGAAAAGATACCAGAAGAAAGGATGCATGGCAGAAAAGGAATTGGTATTGACTTACATTTTCCAGAAGAAAATTTATATCCGGGAAAATGTAGCTTGTTTGAAGGCGGAGAGATTTGTAGGGAATTTCTTGATATAGTACCTTTTTACAAAGAAAACAAGGAAGTTCAAAAAGCAGTAAATTATTTAGAGAATCATTTTAATAAAAAAGAAAAATCGTTGATGAAACCTAAAAAACCAGAACAGGCTCCAAGATTATAAAGGGGGAATGATGTATGGCAATGACATTACCAACTGCAGAAGAACTGTTTGGAGAAACTGTCCGAAAAGTTTCTTCTACACCACAGGAATGGCTAAAGTTTTTAAATACAGCATCTCGTGTATATCAGTATACTTTTGATGCCCAGCTTATGATCTATGCCCAGCGACCAAATGCAATAGGATGTACAAGTTTTGAAAAGTGGAAACAAATGAATCACTATGTTAAAAGGGGAACACAAGGAATTGCCCTTATTGTCAGAAATGGCGAAAATAGAAAGCTTCGTTATGTATATGATTATAGTGATACAGGGGTGGCTTCCAATATTCCAGAAACCGATATAAGAAAACCTTATATCTGGAGTTTGGGAGAAGACGGGCAGGAAGATTTATGTGACTATATTAATAATAAATACAATATACGACCACAAAATAAAGATTTAGGTTTGGTATTAAAACAATTAATAGAAGAAACGGTTAATGATGTGATAGATGATGAAATATCAGAAATCTTGAAGGAAAAACAAGGATCTTATCTTGAAGATTTAGATATAGATACTATCCGCAAAGAATATCGGGAGTTATTTATTCATTCTGCCTGGTATATGCTTTTAAGACGATGTGGGATAGAACCCGGAGACTATATGTATTTAGAGGATTTTCGGGCAATTACTGATTTTAATAATATCAATGTGATTTCTTGTTTAGGAACACCTGTAAGTGAGCAATGTTCTTTTGTATTGAAAGATATATCCCGGTATTTGTGGCAGAAAAATTTACAAAAAAACAGAGCAGAGTCTATTGTACAAAGCAATCAAAGGGAATATAATAAAGATAATAAAACACAGGAACAAAAGAGAGGGGTGAACAGAAATGACGTTGACATACACAAAGAAGGAGGACGGACTGCTGTATCCGGATCTGGAATTAAAGGAAGCTCCGAAGGGATACATCGGGAAATACGGAGTAATGAGAGCCGATTATCTGGAGCAGCATCGGAAATCAAGGTATACGGCGATGATGATGACCGGGGAAATCAATCAACATATGATAGACATTCAGAAACAGGCAGAGGAGAGAATGGACGAACTGATGCCAGAACTGATGAAGATAGCAGGAGCAACAGAGGAACTGAAGGCAGCCGATCAGATGAAGTGGGTCGGACTCGTAAACAACTGCAAACAGCAGGCGGAGGAGATAATCAAAGAAGAGATTATATACAGTTAAGCCTTTTCCCGGAAAATCCACAAGAGCAAGCTGAGTATGGAACAGCAGCAGGTAATACACCTGCTGCTGTTTTTGCATTCCCGGATAACTATATTGATGAATGCCTGAGAACAGGTGGTAACAATGAACTTTCGTTAGAGTATGTCCTGCTTGATCTGGCACAGGAAAACCCTCAAAAAATACTTGCAAAAGATTTAAAAGAAAACTGGAAAGGTGGAAAAGGGCTTGCAATGCCAGACGGCATAAAAGTGAGTGTCTGGTATAACGAAGAAGGGATTTCTTTTCGCAGAGGCAATGGTGCAAGAAAGAATCCTGAAAGGCTGTTATCATGGGAGGAAGCTGCCGAACGGATAGAAATTCTTTATAGAAATGGGCAGTTTACCACAAGAGAATTATCAGAAAATGCAATAAGTACGATTCGGGAAGAAACGGCAGGACTTATTGCATTTTTTTATAAAGAAGATATGGGACAGTCCCGATGGGGAAACATCCATAGTGAAGCTGTCATATCAATCATTGAGGAGTTAAAAGCGACTGCCAGTATAAAAAAGTTATACGATGAGATTTCACTTTTTGGAACAGCTAGAGCAGGTAGCATAAGCCAATGGCAGGAAAAAAGATGTGAGAATCTGGCAGAGAGACTCTATAAGTTAGGGAATCTGTCTCCTCTTGTTCCACAAAATGTACAGGAAATAGCTCCAATGGTATTTATCACAGCAGATGAGATAGATAGATTATTGCAGGAAGGAGGTATTGTTGAGGGAGGAAAAAGAAGAATACTTTCTTTCTATCAACAGGAGCCTGCGCCGGATACCAAAACAGCAATTAATTTCCTGAAACAGGAGTATGGTATGGGAGGTCATTCCCATTCTATATCAGAAAGCCGGAATTCCAATGAATGGCACGATGCCAAAGGATTTCATTTAGAAAAGGGAAACATACAAAAGAAACTGACATGGAAAGAAGCAGAAAAACGTATCCGCACTTTAATAGAAAATAAAGAGTATCCTTATATACAACAGGAAGAAAAAACAGATACAAAGGAGAACGTGCCGAATTTCGGTACGCAGGAAGAAAAAAAGGCAGATACTATTCAATTCCAGATTGACTTCTCTGAACATGATATTTTAAGCCACTATGATAAGGAGAAGAAAGCCTATGTTACTGCTAAAATATCTTTTGCGGCAGCAAACAGACTGTTTGCGGAGTTAGATGAACAGGAGATGGAGCAGCAGGAGAATGAAGGAGAAGGTTATTCTTATTACAAGACAGCATTTTCTATCTATGCAGTTATAAATGGAGAAGAATATTCTTTCCAGGGAAGATATGACATAGGAAGTGAAGGAAAATCCCTGATAGAACATATCCAGGAATATTATGATTACTGTCTGTCCCCAGATTGTATGTATAGACAATACTGGGAGGAAGATGGCATATTAGAGGAAAAGATAGAACAACTCACAAAGTATAATGAAAACTTTTTGCCGTATCTTGAAAACCACTTAGATCTGACACCTGCAGAAAGGAAACAGATCACTGCGTTGATACATAAAGAAGAACCAGAAGTTTTACAGGATAAAAAGTATGAGATTATGGATACAGGTCGCATAGACTTTCCATTTGATGTACAGGAATGGACAAGGGAAAATAACGAGTTTGTTTTTTCTGGACGTAATAAATACTGTAAAAGCAGGGAAGAAGCCAGTGCATGGATAGAAGAACAGCAAAAAGAATCAAATCTTATTGAGGTGGCTGTTGAAAGCAGCGAAGATTATGAAGATATTGCAGGTTCTTTTGTCACAGCAGTCGATACGGAAGGAAACAGAAAGCCGGTTTATCGTCTGATACAAAAGGGGAATGACGGGTTAGAAACGTATCTTCCAGAAACGCTTCTCTTTTATAGTGAAAAGGAAGCAAAAAATTATATTAAGAGCCATGCGGATGAGATAAGAGAGATCAGTTATGATGAAATGATAAACTGGGCTGCAGAAATAAGAGAAGACAGGATTGCAGCAACAGAACTTCAGGAAGAAATCTTAGATACGGACAATATAGCGATTACCCCTGTCTCTGAAAACATGGGGCAGAATTATCATATTTCAAAAGAAGAACTGGGAACAGGAACAATCCGTGAAAAATGCTGGAAGAATATCCTTGCGATCGAAACGGTAAAACAGTTAGAAAAGGAACAACGGCAGGCAACAAAAGAGGAACAGAACATACTATCAGATTACGTTGGATGGGGCGGAATCGCAGATGTCTTTGATGTGAAGAAACCACAGTGGCAGGAAGAACGGGAACGGATACAGACTGCCCTTACTCCAGAGGAATACCGTTCTGCAGAAGAATCCGTGTTAAATGCCCATTATACGCAGCCCCTTATCATTAAAGCAATGTATCAGGTATTAGAAAATATGGGATTTAGCCGGGGAAGGATATTAGAGCCTTCCTGTGGGATTGGGAATTTCTTTGGTCTTGTTCCAGAAAATATGGATGGTTCTACTTTATATGGTGTTGAATTAGACCGCATGAGTGCAAAGATAGCAGGCTATCTTTATCCTGAAGCAAATATCCAGAATATAGGATTTGAACGTACCAACTATCCAGATGGATACTTTGATGTAGCGATTGGAAATGTGCCATTTGGAGATTACCGGGTAAATGACCCAGTTTATAACAGTCATGGATTTTTAATCCATGACTATTTTTTTGCAAAAACTCTGGATAAATTACGTGCTGGTGGTGTTGCTGCGTACATCACAACAAAAGGTACAATGGATAAAGAAAGTACAAAAGTCAGGGAATTTCTTTTTAAGAAGGCAGAATTACTGGGAGCTATCCGTTTGCCTAATACGGCATTTAAAAATGCCGGAACGAAAGTAACAGCGGATATTTTATTTCTGCAGAAACGGGAAAGAGAAATAGAAAATCCTGAATGGACCACTATTACAGAAGATGCACAGGGATTCCGTATAAACAGCTATTTTGTACAACACCCGGAAATGATATTGGGAACAATGCAGGAAATATCAGGACCATATGGAATGGAAACTACTTGTGTAGAAAAAGAGGGAGTTCCTTTAGGAGAACGGCTGCGGGCTGCTATATCACATATTACAGGACATATACCTGAAAGAGTGGAAGAAGAACGTGCCGAATTTCGGTACGAAGCAGAACAGCCGACAGATGCACCCGATGCTTCCGAGGTACGGATGTACAGCTATGTACTATCTGACACGGGAGAGGTTTATTATAAAAATGAATCCGGTCTGGAACAAAAAGAGACAGCGAAAACAGCAAAAGCACGTATCACAGGTATGGTCGCAATAAGGGACTGTGTCCGTGAACTGATCCGTCTGCAAATGGAGGAAACAGAGGATGCAGATACAAAGATTTCTGCAGAACAGGTAAGGCTCAATACACTTTATGATTCGTATACTGCCAAATGGGGGTTGTTAAATAGTACGGCGAACAAAAGGGCTTTCTCGGAAGATTCCTCTTATCCTCTGTTATGTTCTTTAGAGAAATTAGATGAAGATGGAAACCTTGACAGAAAAGCGGACATGTTCACGAAACGTACTATCCGAAAGAGCGAAACGATCACTCATGTAGATACTGCAAATGAAGCGTTGGCAGTATCACTGGAGGAAAACGGAAAAGTTGCCCTTTCTTTTATGTCAGGTCTGTGCGGAAAATCTGCTGAACAGATCACAGAAGAATTAACGGGAGTTATATTTAAAAATCCAGATACGCAGGGATGGGAAACGGCTGACGAATATCTGTCGGGAAATGTCCGGGAAAAACTGCGTATAGCAGAAAAAACATCAGAAAATGATACCAGTTATAAAAGCAATGTAGAAGCGTTAAAGAAGGTACAGCCTAAAAAACTGGATGCTTCCGAGATTGAAGTCCGTTTGGGAACGATGTGGATTCCACTGGAAGTATATGACCAGTTTATGAGAGAAACTTTCCAGCCATCGCAGTATATCAAAAATATAATTAAGTTACGATATTCTGAATATACAGGGGAATGGAACATCGAAGGGAAAAATATAGATGGCAGTATCCTCTCAACAAACACATATGGAACAAAAAGGGCAACGGCATATCGTTTACTGGAAAGTTCTTTGAACCTGAAAAATATCCAGATATTTGATACTTACACGGATACAGAAGGAAAAGAACATAGAGAATTAAATAAAAAAGAAACGATATTAGCCAGCCAGAAACAGGATATGATAAAAGAAAAATTTAAAGACTGGATTTTTCGGGACAGAGAACGGCGGGAAATGCTGGTTTCTATTTATAATGAAAAATTTAATTCGATACGTCCAAGACAGTTTGATGGAAGTCACCTGGAGTTTCCTGGCATGAATCCAGAGATCACTTTGAAACCTCATCAGAAAAATGCAATCGCCCATCAGCTTTACGGCAGAAATACCCTGCTTGCTCACTGTGTAGGAGCAGGTAAGACGTTTGAAATGGCTGCTGCTGCAATGGAAGCAAAACGTATCGGACTTGCTCATAAATCCCTGTTTGTCGTGCCAAACCACCTTACAGAACAATGGGGAGCAGAATTTCTTACTCTATATCCTGCTGCCAATATCCTTGTGGCAACAAAAAAAGATTTCCGCCCGGAAAACCGAAAAAGATTCTGTGCGAGGATTGCAACAGGCGATTACGATGCAATTATCATCGGTCATTCCCAGTTTGAAAAAATCCCTCTTTCTGCAGAAAGACAGCGTGCTGTTTTAGAAAGCCAGATTGATGAGATTGAAATCGCTATCACACTGGCAAAAAAAGAGCAGGGAGAAAACTATACTATCAAGCAGATGGTGAAAAGCCGGAAAAGTTTAGAAGTAAGGCTGGGGAAATTGAATGAAAAGAAAAAAGATGATGTTGTTACTTTTGAAGAATTAGGTGTAGATAGGCTGTTTGTAGATGAATCGCACGGTTTCAAGAACCTGTTTTTGTATACAAAAATGAGAAATGTTGCCGGGGTTGCACAAAGTGAATCCCAAAAATCAATGGATATGTACAATAAATGCCGTTATATGGATGAAATCACAGGTGGAAAGGGGATCACTTTTGCAACAGGTACTCCCGTGTCAAATAGTATGACAGAATTATATACTATCCAGAGATACCTGCAGTATGACCGTCTGCAGGAAATGGAGTTAGGAATGTTTGATAACTGGGCATCTGCATTTGGGGAGACGGTAACAGCTCTAGAATTATCGCCAGAGGGCAGTGGATACCGTATGAAGACCCGTTTTGCGAACTTCTTTAACCTGCCGGAACTGATGTCTGTTTTTCAGGAAGTAGCAGACATACAGACTGCAGACATGTTACGGCTGCCTGTTCCAGAAGCAGAATATGAAAACATCGTACTGCCTGCGAGTGAAGAACAAAAAGAAATATTAGAATCCCTGTCAGAACGTGCGGACAGGGTAAGGAACCGGGAAGTAGACCCATCGGAAGATAACATGCTCAAGATTACGACCGATGGACGTAAACTGGCATTAGACCAGCGTCTGATAAATGATATGCTCCCAGATACGGAAAATAATAAAGTTTCTGCCTGTGCAGAAAAATGTTTTGAGATATGGAACGAAACAAAAGAGCAGAAGTCAGCGCAGCTTATCTTTTGTGATTCTTCTACACCTAAAAAAGATGGGACATTTAATGTCTATGATGCCCTGAAAGAAAAACTGATGCAGAAAGGAGTACCAGAACAGGAGATTGCGTTTATCCATGATGCCAATACGGATGTACAGAAAGCAAAACTCTTTACAAAGGTACGTTCTGGACAGGTACGGTTCCTGCTCGGCTCCACTTCTAAAATGGGGGCAGGAACCAATGTCCAGGACAAACTCATCGCCCTGCATCATTTAGATGTGCCGTGGAGACCTGCAGATATAGAACAGCAGGAGGGACGTATATTAAGGCAGGGAAATCAAAATGAAAAAGTGAAGATATTCCGTTATATCACAGAAAATACGTTTGATGCCTATTCCTGGCAGCTCATCGAGAATAAACAGAAGTTCATTGGACAGATCATGACTTCCAAATCCCCAGTCCGTTCCTGTCAGGATGTGGATGAAGCTGCCTTATCTTATGCAGAGGTAAAAGCCCTGGCAACTGGAAACCCTAAGATTAAGGAAAAAATGGACCTGGATATACAGGAAACGAAATTAAAGATGCTAAAAGCAAATTATGAAAGTAACCTGTTCCGGCTCCAGGATGCGATTGCGGTAGAATACCCACAGCAGATTGCAAAATATGAAGAACTGACTTCAGCATATGAAGCAGACATAATCCATTTAGATACTGCCTTAAACACGCCTTTTTCAATGGAAATACATGGGATTACCTATAATGATGAAAAGACAGCAGGTGAGATTCTTGTACAAGCGTGTACAAAAATGAAAAAGGAACATACAGATGCAGCAGACATAGGGACTTTTAAGGGATTCAAAATGAAGGTTTCGTATTCTCTTTTTGATAATAATTTTTATGTAAAGCTGACAAGAGAATCCTCCGTTACTGTCGAAGTAAAGAAAGACCCTGTACGCAACATAGAACGTATCCTTACGGCATTAAGAAAAATGCCAGGACAAAAAGAGGTTGCAGAGGAACGGCTGGAAGGGGCAAGACAGCAGCTTGTTCAGGCAAGAGAAGAAGTGAAGAAACCTTTTGAAAAGGAAAATGAATTACGGTCTGTACAGGAACGTCTGACGAAAATAAATGCAGAACTGGATATGAAACCAAAGGAAGAACCGAAAAAGATGATTAAGAAGGAGGAACTGAAGAAATGCCTGTAAGATTAGAAAAAATGGGAGAATGTATCCTGCGATTAAGAAAAGAACGGGGATATAGTCTGGAAGAATTAGCCGGACTCATATTGTCATCGCCGGATGAATTAAGAAAGATTGAGAGTGGTACACAACAGCCGGACAAAATGACCCTTACCCTTTTAAGCAATGTTTTAAATGTATATCCTGACAGTCTGCAGAACGGAGAGATTCATTACCGTGCTTCACAATCCAATCTGATAAATCTTATGAAGGAAACATTAAAGTATCTGGAGGGAACAGAAGAAGATAACAAAGAGATTGCGGAACATATTGAAAAGATGCAGAAAGAATATGATATACAGCGAGAGGAAAAGCAGGAAGAAGAAAAGACAGAACAGATAGAAAAAGAAGAACAGGTATTACCGAAAAGAGAGCCGGAAAAAGCTGCACCCAGATTATAAATAAAATGTGCCGAATTTCGGTACGGATAGGAGATGGATAAGATGGAAGATAAAAGCAGAGAAGTCGTAATGGCAATTTCTAACGCAGCAAGGTATATGGACCCATTTTTTAAATTAACAGCAATGGGGACCGTGCTGTTGATTCAGTATTTTGCCCGCATGGTAAAGGAAAAAAAGCTCAAGGTAACTGAATTTACTGACTTTCAGAAATTTCTCAAAGCAACAGAGGGAAAATATGACATCATGAACGTCCCTGAGATTCCAGAAGGACAGTTATCAGAAGAATTAGATGCACTGGGTATCCATTATATGGTATTACCCGATCTGGAAAAAAATGATGGGATGCTGCAGGTAGCAGTCTACCAGCCAGACAGGGAAAATTTTGGAGCATGGTATCAACGGCATATCCTGTCGCAGATGACAGGAGGGGAAAAAGATTTACAGCAGTTAAAGAATCTTACTTCTGGAAAAACAACAATCATTTCCTTCCCTCTTGAAGAGGAAGAAGAAATGATAAAGGAAGATTTTGAAAAAATGGGGATAAACTATTCCCAGCTTCCAGACCTTCACGTTGGGGATGGTGAGATACAGGTTGTTGTAGCCAATGCTGACCTCCCTAAAGTCGAATCATGGTATAAATTATATCGGGAAGATTTATTAAAAAAGGGCATGACAGATGTGCCTGCTATGAAAAAAATGTCGATGGACAATTATATGCAGACAGGACAGCAGACCGAATCAGAGTATATTGATACGGCTTCTCCTGAATTAAAGGCAGCGAATGCAAAGTATGAGGGAGAACAAAAAGGAAGAATAGAACAACAGATAGAAGCAGCCGAACACAATGCCATGAGACAGGAATCCTCAACAGCATATCTGCGATATATCAATGACCCGTCATATATCCCGGTCAGTATTGATAAAAGAACACTGGTTGAAAAATCAAATGTGATAAATAAGGATGGGCTGGAGAGATATAACCAGTTCTCGTGCAGGATACCAGGTACATACGGTAAAAATGAAAAGCAACTGGTCATTCCTAATGAACAGGTTTTTGAAAAGCAGAATGGCTCTTATATTGCTTTCCTGCAGAAAGATGAATCCCCGTTTGTTTTTGATGTGATAACAAAACAGGTAGACCGTGAGATGAGAAAACTGACAGGAGAAGAATTTGTAAAACGCTATTTTGATAAAGTAGATAAAACTGTTGAACGAAATGTGACATCATTACAAAAATATAAGGAAAACGCAAAGGCGAAAGATTTAAGTGATCTAAAGATAAAGATGCCGACTCCGCCGATCAAATCAAAATAATGTGCCGAATTTCGGTACAAAGAACAGGCAGTGATTATGCTGTCTGTTCTTTTATAGAAAAGGAGAAATATTTTATGACACAGAAAAGAAAACCACCCTGGGGGATGTTTCTTATCGGCTTAGTTCTTGTACTTATTGTTTCCTATTATGCAGCAGGGCTTTTTTCACTGGAGGGTGTGACAATACAAAATTATCAGGATAAATTGACGTATATATTGCTGCACCCTTTCCGTAACTGGTTAAACAGTAAGACATCAGCAGTCATGGCGATTGCTCTGGTCGCATGGGCAATGTTTGTCTGTTATTACCTTACCTATTACCGTAATTTTCACCCGGATGCAGAACATGGTGTTGCAGAATGGGCAGACGTTGCTAAGACAGCAAAAAAACTCTATGGAAAAGGAGAAGAACCAGTTACTTTACTTAGTAAAAATATCAAGGTGAACGCAAAAGCCTTACCAAATATGCACATCCTTATCTTAGGAGGCTCCGGCGATGGAAAAACAACCTCTCTTTTGATACCGAATATCCTGCTTGCCAATATGACGAATATCATCTTAGATGTAAAAGGTGACCTGTTGAAAAATTACGGGGGATACCTGAAAGAAAAAGGTGTGACAGTAAAAAGCCTTAACTTTAAAGATATGTTACAATCTGACCAATATAATCCATTTGTATATATAGATAATTATACCGACATGGTAGAGCTTATCACAAATATTCAGACGTCAGTAAAACCGCCAGATGCCCAAAAGGGTGACCCGTTTTGGGATGACGGTGTTGGTCTGTATCTGCAGTCTCTCTTTGAATATGAATGGCTTCAGGCGAAAGAAGAAAACCGTGTTGCATCCATGCCTGGGATTTTGGAACTGGTAAACAGGGAAACACAAAAGATAGATGAGGAAGGGACAACACAGTTACAGCAGGATATGTACAGATTACAAGAGAGGTATGGAGTAGATTATCCACCTGTGCGGGATTATAGAAAACTGAAGGAAGGAGCATCGGAAACCGTTCGTTCTATCGTTATCATGGTAAATGCACAGTTACGTCTTTTTGAAATCCCAGAAATCAAGAGAATCTTTGAAGGAACTGACGATATAGATATTCCATCACTTGGATTAGGAGTAGAGGGAAATCCAGAAAAAAAGACTGCCCTTTTTCTTGTCATGCCATCAGGGGATTCTTCCTATAATCTTTTTATTAATATGTTCTACACACAGCTATTTACTGTTTTAAAACGTATCGCAGATAATCGGAGAGATGGACAGCTGCCTATCCATGTGCGGTTATGGGCAGATGAATATTACGCTGGTCCAAAACCTTTAAATTGTGAAACGCTTTTGGGAGAGATACGAAGCAGAAATATGTCCATTGTTCCTATTTTGCAGGATATAGCACAGATAAAGACCCTGTATCCAAATGATAAATGGGAAATATTCACGGGAAACTGTGCAACGACCGTATTCCTGGGGAGTGGAGCAACTGCACATACAACACACCAGTGGATCTCTGATATGCTAGAAGACATGACGATTGACAGCCGTTCCGAAAATTTAGGACATTCGCAGGGAGGAAACCTGCAGATGAGCAAGGGTGGAATGAAATTAATGACTCCGGGACAGGTCAGCCGGATGCCGAAAAATGATTGTATCCTGTTCCTGAAAGGAGAAAGACCAATCTATGATAAGAAAAACTGGTCATTTGATACAGAAGTATTTAAAGAAGCACAGGAGATAGCAGGGAAAAATGGTTATAAAAATCCTGTATATGTATCGTATGATGAAAAAAACAGGCAATATACTACAACCCGTTTTGAATCAAGACTAAATTATATCTCACAGGAAGATTATGAATTTTATGAAGAAAAAGCCAAGACGGATGATAGCATACAGACATTCCAGATAGATGAAGATGCTTTTCTGTATCTCAACTTCAACGAAACTCCGCAGCCAAGCCTTCGGGAGTTAGAGAAGATGGTGAAAAAGATACAGGTTTCAGAAAACAGTGAAGATGATGAAAATGAGGGGGACGAAAAGAAAGAAGATACTGTACAGGATAGAGAAAAATGGGATTTATCTGGAGATATTATGGACTGTTTTCAGCGATATTCCAGTGAGCTGTCGCAGGAAGAACAGGAGGAAATCATAAAAGGTATCGAAGATGGATTAACAGATCAGGAGATAAAGAGATATTTTGCCTTGTACGGAGCAGATAAAATGCAACAATACAGAAGGGTTCTCACGGCAAGAAAAAACAGAGGATAACAACAAAAAGAGCAGAAAAGACTTCAAGTCCTTTCTGCTCTTTTTCAGTGGGAGATTCTGATATTTTCTTTTTTAATAATTCAATGATTTGCAAATGATTTTTCTGGAACTCTCACTATTCATAGGTCAACATAAATGTATATTATTTAACAAAAGTTTGTACGTGCGTACAGATTTTTCTTGTAATTTCCTAATACCTATGATAAAATATACATAGTAAAGGAGGTTATTATAATGTTAAAAGAAAAAATTAGTTTAAAAAGATTGGTTGGTTTATCACAAGAAGATGGAGAAAAACTTTTACTTGCGGCAGGATATATACAGGATAATACCTATTGCGATGATGAAGATTGCATAGAAGGACAAAGGTATCATGATGACACATACTACAGTTTGTATGATGAAGATGGACAGGAGATAGACACAAAATCCTGGACAACGACGTATGAGAAAGCAGCAGAAATAGAGGACGATATAAGAAATGATAAGTTTATTGAATCTCATTGGGACGGATTATACGAAAGGGTAGTGAAACAATGATTGTATCTGGAAAAAAGATAAAGGAATATCGCGAAAAAAGGAGTATGACAAAAGCTGAACTTTCTAAAAATGCAGGCGTACCTTATGATACGTTGATGAGCTGGGAAATGGAAAGACGAATACCACGGGATGTTTCTTTAGTAGCCCAAGTGAGTAGAGAACTTGGGGTATCTATAGAAGACCTTATTGACGATGAAGCAGAAAAGGACTTTTGTGATACAGAATTAGATGAAATTATGACTGATAAATTGAGTTCTCTTATTGAGAAAATCTACGAAAATTATGAATTGAATGGGTTACTTAACTTGCTTGACCGATTTGTTTACATTACAGGTGTTTCAAAATCAATTAAAATCATGGAGGAGTTCATAAATGAAAGCAGTGAGGATTAAATTTCATCAGGATACAGCACAATTCAGGAACCCATTGATGAATGGGAAAAATCGGACAACTTTTCCATTACCTCCGTACTCTACAATGATTGGTATGGTTCATCGGCTATGTAAATGGGATACCACTCATACAATAAATGTATCGGTAATGTGCACGAATGAACGGCTTTCATCTCCACAAGTGGATAGGTCATACGGCTGGATCGGTGGCAATCCAGCACGTACTTTAACGAAAGAGTTTCAAACAAGATGGTCGATTGTTGTAGATGATGGTTCTGACGGGTATATGGGCTGGGGGCGTATGTTAAAAAATGATTCTATTCTTGTAGACAGAAATTACACAGTTCATATTAATTCGGAAAATGAAAATGAACTAAAACAAATATATCAAGCTTTTTTGTATCCTCCGATTTATCCGTCACTTGGGCGATGGGAAGATACGATTCGGATTGATGAAGTTAAAATAGTTAATGTAGAAGATGAAGAAAAAGAAGAAAAATTAAAGGCTTTCTCGTGGTTACCACGAGAAAAATGCCCCCAAGAAGTTATTGGAACAATATATAAAATTCCAACTTTTTATACGATTTTTTATGAAAGAAGAATTTTTG
>UMDY01017689.1_pt1 | contig 13587 bp, 10 predicted proteins | sample 1964591 | NCBI WGS metagenome assembly UMDY01 (sample SAMEA4836004, study PRJEB28245) | human gut metagenome | biome: gut microbiome; material: fecal sample | place: Denmark | collected 2008
ATGGCAAATTATTACCGTGTGGCTTATAAGGAGTCAAAGAACACGCTGAAACAGATCTGTGAACTTTTCCGTGTGGACAGCAGTGATATTACGATTAAGTTTATAGTGACGGTGATGGGACCGCTTGTGTTCTATTTTATGTGCAAATATGGAAACCCGGGAGGCGGTACGCCGGGAGGAATGACTTTTTTTGTCATTAAGTATATTGTAGTCTGGGCACTGGCATTTGTTGCGGCAGTGATACTGAACAGAACAATCTGGAGAAAGGTGTTATCGACAACGGCGGTCGGGGATGCAGAAGAGCAGTTTGACAGACGATGCAGATTGAACGGTGGACCGGTGAGTTCCGAAATCCACTTTTTTGATGATCACTTTGACAGTGTAACTGCGAAAAAGACAAGATCATTTTCGTACAAAGATGTTACCAAGATCCTGGAGACGAAAGAGGCATTCGGTGTAGTTGTGAAGGCAGATCCCGAGACGGTCGGATCGGCAAGAGCGATGATCGGATTTCCAAAGACTGCACTGGAAGGAAACAATACGGACGAACTGGCAGAATTTCTTCTGGAAAGATGCAGGAATATGAAGAGAAAAAAAGTGAAGAAGTTTTAGAACAGAATGCTGCAGATGAAAAGGCTATGTGCGTACGGAAGAAGTACGGGGACACATGGCTTTTTTATATACAGGATTTATACGACTCGTCAAGTATTTAACAAAAAACAATATAAAGGTATTGCGCTAAAGTGTCAAAAACAGTATAATATAATTGGAAAAAATTTGGTTTTACTTTTGATACAAGAATCAGGAAAAACCCAATTTAAAATAATGAAAATGGAGGGCTAGACTATGGGCAACATGGCAGCAGACAATGCAGCAGGTAAGAGAATCAACAGTTTACTTGATGCAGGCAGTTTTGTTGAGATCGGTGGAGCTGTAACAGCAAGAACAACTGATTTTAACATGCAGGAAAAAGAAACTCCAGCAGACGGTGTTATCACCGGATATGGAGTGATCGATGGAAATCTGGTATACGTATACAGCCAGGACGCTACTGTTTTAAATGGTGCGATCGGTGAGATGCATGCAAAGAAGATTTCTAATATCTACGATATGGCAATGAAGATGGGAGCACCGGTCATCGGATTGGTTGACTGCGCCGGATTCAGACTGCAGGAAGCTACAGATGCTTTAGAGGCATTTGGAAAACTTTATCAGAAACAGTCAATGGCTTCCGGAGTGATCCCTCAGATCACAGCAATCTTCGGAACATGTGGCGGTGGACTTTCTATCGTACCTGCTCTGACAGATTTCACATTCATGGAGACAAAGAATGGTAAATTATTTACCAATACTCCAAATGCAATTCCGGGAAATGACATTTCTAAATGTGATACATCTTCCGCAAAATTCCAGAGTGAGACAACCGGTCTTGTAGACGGAATCGGAACTGAAGAAGAGATTCTTGCAGATATCCGTTCTCTCGTATGCATGTTACCAAGCAACAACGAAGAGGATTCTTCTTATGAAGAATGTAACGATGATCTGAACCGTGTATGTGCAGACCTTGCTAATGCAAAAGAAGACACAGCGATCGCTCTTACAATGATCTCTGATGACAACATCTTCTGCGAAGTGAAGAAAGCATATGCAAAAGATATGGTGGCAGGATTCATCAAACTGAATGGTATGACTGTGGGTGCAGTTGCAAACCGTTCAAAAGTATATAACGAAGAAGCTGAAGTAGAGGCTGAATTTGACGGCTCTCTTTCTGCTGACGGAGCTGAAAAGGCTGCAGAATTCGTACAGTTCTGTGATGCATTCAACATCCCTGTACTGACACTTACAAATGTAAGCGGATTTACAGCAAGCGAATACGATGAGAAACGTATTGCAAAATCAGCAGCAAAACTTACTTATGCATTTGCAGATGCAACAGTACCGAAGGTAAATGTTGTGATCGGTAAAGCATTCGGAAGTGCTTATGTGACAATGAACAGCAAAGCAGTCGGAGCAGATATGGTATATGCATGGCCGGAAGCAGAGATTGGAATGATGGACGCAAACCAGGCAGCCAAGATCATGTATGCAGACGCTGATGCAGCAACAATCAGAGAAAAAGCAGCAGAATATAAGAATCTGCAGTCAAGCCCATTATCAGCAGCGAAAAGAGGATATGTGGATACAATCATCGAAGCAGCAGATACAAGAAAATATGTGATCGGCGCATTCGAGATGTTATTCACAAAAAGAGAGGATCGTCCGGTAAAGAAACACGGTACGGTTTAGAGAGGTGAGGCAAAGTGAAGAAAAAATTAAGCGTATTACTTTGTGTGCTTGTCGCAATGCTCTGCTTTACCGCTTGCGGAAGTAAGAAAGAAAATCTTCAGTATGATAAATCAACGATCACACAGGCAACAGATTTTCTGATCGAGTATTGCAACAGTGCAGATGCAGATACTATCGAACAGTGGAACAAGATGACAGATTTTCAGATCGAGTCCCAGCTGAACCAGGCGGGTGTTCCATTTACAAAAGATAGTTTCCTTGCAGCTCTGGATGCATGGCAGCAGGGAACAAAAGAGTGTGGGGAATATGTAAGCCACGGTGATTACAAATTCGAACCATCCTCTGATGAACTGAAAGTAACGACCAGTGCAAAATTCAAAGACCGTGATGCAGACATTACATTTGTTTTTGATGAGGACCTTTATCTGGACAGTACAACGATCGATGCACATTACAGCATCGGTGAGATCATGGAAAAAGCAGGACTGAATACAATCCTTGGAATGGGTACCGTATTCGTAATCCTGATCTTTATCTCAATTCTGATCTCCCTGTTCAAATACATTCCTGCACTTGAAGAAAAATTCAAGAACAAAGGAAAAGCAGAAAGCACACAGGAAGCAGCTCCGGCTCCGGCAGCAGTTGCAGCACCTGTAGTAGAAGAAGCATCGAATGATGATGAACTGGCAGCAGTTATTTCCGCAGCGATCGCTGCTTATGAAGCAGAAGCCGGTGGAAGCACAGACGGCTTCGTAGTAAGAAGCATCAAGCGTCGTCCATCAAATAAGTGGCACGCATAATTAATTAGGAGGATGAATTCAATGAAAAATTATACAATCACAGTGAATGGCAATGTATATGATGTAACAGTAGAAGAAAACGGAGCAGGTGCAGCACCAGTAGCAAGACCTGCAGCAGCACCGAAGGCAGCGCCTGCGGCAGCACCAGCACCAAAGGCAGCACCTGCAGGCGGAGCCGGATCCATCGAAGTAAAAGCCGGAGCAGCAGGAAAGGTATTCAAGATCGAAGCAAATGTAGGTCAGGCTGTAAAGAAGGGTGATGCAGTTGTCATCATCGAGGCTATGAAGATGGAAATCCCAGTTGTAGCACCGGAAGACGGAACCGTTGCAAGCATTGATGTAGCAGTAGGCGATGCAATTGATTCAGGCGCTGTTCTTGCTACATTGAACTAACATCATTTATATGGTGTTTATCTAACACGACTGGAGGTTAAAAAATGGAATATATAACGACAACATTAGGAAACCTCGTGCATCAGACGGCGTTTTTCAGTCTTACATGGGGCAATGTAGTCATGATCGCGGTTGCATGTGTTTTCCTTTATCTTGCAATCAGACACGGATTCGAGCCTCTGCTTCTTGTTCCGATCGCATTCGGTATGTTACTGGTTAACATTTATCCGGACATCATGCTTCATGCAGAAGATGCGGCAAATGGAACAGGCGGACTGCTTTACTACTTCTATAAACTGGATGAGTGGTCAATCCTCCCTTCCCTGATCTTCATGGGTGTAGGAGCGATGACAGACTTCGGACCACTGATCGCTAACCCTAAGAGCTTCCTTCTTGGTGCCTCTGCTCAGTTCGGTATCTTTGCAGCATACCTTGGAGCGATGGCTATGGGATTCTCTGACAAAGCGGCAGCAGCGATCTCAATCATTGGTGGAGCTGATGGACCTACCTCTATCTTCCTTGCAGGTAAGTTACAGCAGACAGCTTTACTTGGACCAATCGCAGTAGCAGCATATTCTTATATGTCACTGGTACCGATTATCCAGCCACCGATCATGAAGCTTCTGACAACAGAAAAAGAACGTAAGATTAAGATGGAACAGTTAAGACCTGTTTCCAGGCTTGAGAAGATCTTATTCCCAATCATCGTTACGATCGTTGTGTGTGTAATTCTTCCTACAACAGCACCACTGGTTGGTATGTTAATGCTTGGTAACCTGTTCCGTGAGTCTGGAGTTGTAAGACAGTTAACAGAGACAGCTTCCAATGCAATGATGTACATCGTAGTTATTCTGCTTGGAACATCCGTAGGAGCAACAACAAGTGCTGAGGCATTCCTTAATATGGATACGATCAAGATCGTAATTCTCGGTTTGATCGCATTCGCATTCGGTACAGCAGCAGGTGTACTGTTCGGTAAACTGATGTGTGTTGCAACACATGGTAAGGTTAATCCACTGATTGGTTCTGCCGGTGTATCTGCAGTTCCAATGGCAGCCAGAGTATCACAGAAGGTCGGAGCTGAAGCAGACCCGACAAACTTCCTTCTGATGCATGCTATGGGACCAAACGTTGCGGGTGTTATTGGTACAGCCGTAGCTGCCGGAACATTCATGGCAATCTTTGGCGTAGGAATTTAAGCGATATATAATTAGGAGGAAAGAAAATGGCAGATATAGTAAAAAAACCTGTAGAGATTACAGAAACGATCCTGCGTGATGCGCATCAGTCTCTGATCGCAACCCGTATGACAACAGAGCAGATGCTCCCGATCGTTGATAAAATGGACAAGGTTGGGTATCATTCCGTAGAGTGCTGGGGTGGAGCTACATTCGATGCATCTCTTCGTTTCTTAAAAGAAGATCCATGGGAAAGACTTCGTAAATTCCGTGATGGATTCAAAAATACAAAACTTCAGATGTTATTCCGTGGACAGAACATCTTAGGATATCGTCCATACGCAGATGATGTGGTAGAATATTTCGTACAGAAATCTGCTGCCAACGGAATCGACATCATCCGTATCTTTGACTGCTTAAATGATCTTCGTAATCTGAAGACAGCAGTTAAGGCTGCAAACAAAGAAAAAGTAGAAGCTCAGATCGCATTATCTTACACTTTAGGTGATGCTTATACACTAGATTACTGGGTAGACATTGCCAAGAAGATTGAAGAGATGGGTGCAAACTCTATCTGTATCAAAGATATGGCTGGCCTTCTGACACCGTATAAGGCAACAGAGCTGATCGGAGCAATGAAAGAAGCTGTAGATCTTCCGATCCAGCTTCATACACACTACACATCAGGTGTTGCTTCTATGACTTACATGAAAGCAGTAGAGGCCGGTGTAGATGTCATTGATACAGCAATCTCACCATTCGCACTTGGAACATCTCAGCCTGCAACAGAAGTTATGGTTGAGACATTCAAGGGAACACCTTATGATACAGGATTAGACCAGAAACTTCTGGCAGAGATCGCTGACTATTTCCGTCCAATCCGTGACGAAGCTCTTGACAGCGGACTCTTAAATCCAAAGAACCTTGGTGTTAACATCAAGACTCTTCTGTATCAGGTACCAGGCGGAATGCTTTCTAACCTGACATCACAGTTAAAAGAGCAGGGTGCTGAAGACAAGTTCTACGATGTACTTGAGGAAGTGCCAAGAGTACGTAAAGACCTTGGAGAACCACCACTTGTAACACCTTCATCACAGATCGTTGGTACACAGGCTGTATTTAACGTACTGATGGGAGAACGTTACAAAGTTGCTACAAAAGAGACAAAAGACCTCTTAAGTGGAAAATACGGGCAGACAGTAAAACCGATGAATCCAGACGTAATCAAGAAAGTACTTGGAGACGATCCTGAGATCATCACATGCCGTCCTGCAGACCTGATTCCGGACGAATTAGATACACTCCGCAAAGAATGCGAACAGTGGATCCAGCAGGATGAAGACGTACTGTCTTATGCTCTGTTCCCACAGGTTGCTGTTGAGTTCTTTAAGTATAGAGAGGCACAGCAGACGAAGGTGGATGCGACGGTAGCGGATACGGAGAATGGTAGTTATCCTGTATAGGTTTTAGCGGACGCCAAGTGTAGAAGTGCCTGGCTCAATGCGACTTCGGGGCTTGCAATCCGTAGGCAGAAAATGAGACCGTAAAATAAGAACCGAATACATTCGGACGAGAAATCCTGATGATTTCTCGCCTCGGGTATTCTTTCGGGATGTGCTTGTGGCACATCCCGAATCTTATTTTACGGTCTCATTTTCTACCAACGGCCTTGCAAAGCGCCCTGCGTATGCATTGAACCAGGCACTTCTACACTTGGCTGTTCACGAAAAATGCAGGGATAGTGGGAGGTGTGTGCCGGGAGCCACACCTATCCCGTAACCACCACCCTCCGACAATCCAACACCAATTGACTATTCCCCTACAAAGCTATATAATAAAAATATTGTTTGAAAAAGAGGTACATCGCATGAGCGCAAAGAATGAACTGCTGAAGATGATCGATGAAAGATATCACAAATTCAGCAAAGGACAGAAAAAACTGGCGGATTTTATCCGTGAGGATTATGATAAGGCAGCTTTTTTGACAGCTGCGAAGATGGGGGGAGAGGTCGGTGTCAGTGAATCGACGGTGGTAAGATTTGCGACGGCCCTTGGATATGACGGATACCCGGAATTTCAGAAAGCTCTGGGAGAACTGGTGAGGATGAAGCTGAATTCCATCCAGCGTATGGAAGTGACGTATGGACGGATCAGCCAGGGGGAGATTCTGACATCGGTTCTGCATTCGGATATTGAGAAGATCAAGCTTACGATGGAAGCAATTGATCATGAAGCATTTGAGATGGCGGTAGATACGATCCTGAAAGCAAAGAGGATCTATGTGATCGGGATACGAAGCTGTTCGCCACTTGCAAGTTTCTTAAGTTTTTATCTGAATCTGATCTGTGAGAATGTGACAGCGGTTAATACGAACAGTTCTAGTGAGATTTTTGAACAACTGATCCGTGTCAGCGAGGATGATGTGGTGATCGGGATCAGCTTTCCCAGATATTCGATGCGTACTTTGAAAGCACTGGAATTTGCAAGTAATAGAAAAGCAACAGTGATCACGTTGACGGACAGTGTACATTCTCCGATGACACTGTATTCTTCCTGCAATCTGATCGCAAGAAGTGATATGGCGTCAATCGTAGATTCGCTGGTAGCACCATTGAGTGTGATCAATGCGCTGGTGGTAGCTCTTTGTATGAAGAAACAGAAAGAGGTTATCACAACACTTGAGACATTGGAGCAGATCTGGGATGAATATCAGGTGTATAGCAAAGATGAATTGAATATGGTGGACGACAGAGTCGAACTTTCCGGAAATGAGAAAGAGTAGAACCGGCAGAAAAGAATATGAAGAAAAAGACAAATAGAAAAGGACAAATAGAAGATGAGTAAAGTAGTTGTCATCGGAGGCGGTGCGGCAGGAATGTTTGCCTCTATTGCAGCGGCCGGGTGTGGACATCAGGTCGTGGTATATGAAAAGAATGAAAAGCTTGGAAAGAAACTTTATATCACGGGAAAAGGCAGATGCAATATTACCAATGCCTGTGATATGGAAGGCCTGTTCGATGCGGTCAGAACAAATGCAAAGTTTTTATACAGTAGTTTTTATGGATACACGAATCAGCAGGTGATTGATTTCTTTGAACGAATCGGTGTGCCGACAAAGATTGAGCGCGGCGACCGTGTGTTCCCGGTGTCGGATCATTCTTCGGACGTGATCCGCGGGCTGGAGCGGGAGATGGACCGCCTGGGTGTGAAAGTACATCTGCGGACAGCTGTGAAAAAGGTTGTCGCAAAAGACGGACATTTTGAAAAAATCATACTTGGAGATCAGAGACAGATTCATGCGGATGCCTGTATCGTTGCAACTGGAGGGTTGTCTTATCAGTCAACAGGATCAACCGGAGATGGATTCCGGTTTGCAGAAAGTCTAGGACATACGGTGACGGATTGTATGCCTGCGCTTGTGCCGATGGAATGTAAAGAAGAGTGGGTGCCTGAATTGCAGGGACTTTCACTTCGAAATGTTAATGTAACGATTCTTGACGGCAAGAAAAAGCTGTATGATGATTTTGGAGAAATGTTATTCACGCATTACGGTGTGAGTGGACCGCTGATCCTAAGTGCCAGCAGTTATGTGGGAAAGAAATTGAAGGCAAAAGAACTGACACTTAAGATTGATCTGAAACCAGCTCTTTCGGAAGAACAGCTTGATCACAGAGTGCTCCGGGAATTTGAAGAGAATCAGAACCGACAGTTTAAGAACGCGGTGCACAAGCTGTTCCCGTCGAAACTGATCCCGGTTATGATTGAACTGAGCGGGATTGATCCCGAGAAGAAGGTCAATGTGATCACGAAAGAAGAACGTCTTGGATTTGTAAGACTGATCAAGGGCCTGACGTGTACATTGACAGATTTAAGAGATTATAACGAGGCAATCATAACTAAAGGTGGAATTAAAATCAAAGAAGTTGATCCTGGAACGATGGAATCCAAACTGGTGAAGGGATTACATTTTGCAGGAGAGGTACTGGATCTGGATGCGGTAACAGGTGGATTCAACCTTCAGATCGCGTGGTCTACGGCATATGCGGCCGGAACGGGGATCCAGATATAGAGTGATAAAAATAGAAATAAGGAGAACGTATCATGGGATATAACGTAGCAATAGATGGACCGGCAGGAGCCGGAAAAAGCACGATCGCAAAACTTGTAGCAAAAGAAAAGGGATACATTTATGTAGACACAGGGGCAATGTACAGAGGCCTTGCAATTCATTTCCTGAATAAGGGCATTGAACCGGGAGAGACGGATAAAGTGATCGAAGCATGTAAAGATGCAGAAGTAACAATCGCCTATGAAGATGGTGTGCAGCATGTATACCTGAATGGTAATGATATTTCATCACGTCTGAGAAATGAAGAAGTGGGGAACATGGCATCTGTAACATCTGCAATTCCGGAAGTGCGTAAGAAGTTACTGGAACTGCAGCAGAACCTGGCGAAGACACAGGATGTAATTATGGACGGAAGAGATATCGGTACATGTGTCCTGCCGGGCGCAGACGTAAAGATCTATCTGACCGCCAGTGTAGAGACCAGGGCGAAGAGACGGTATGACGAACTTAAGGAAAAAGGCGAGGACTGCAATCTGGAAGAAATCGCACACGACATCGAAGAACGTGATCACAGAGATATGACCCGTGAGATCGCACCGTTAAAGCAGGCAGAGGATGCAGTGCTGGTAGACAGCTCACACATGACGATCGAAGAAGTGGTAAAAGCAATCGTAGATTTGTGCAAATAGACAATCCGGCACAAAGCGGCAGACGAAGATAATGGTAATATATTTGAAAAAGAGCTGTGGTACAGAAAGGAATTACACTATATGAATGTTGAACTGGCAAAAACAGCAGGATTTTGCTTTGGAGTAAAGCGTGCAGTAGATACAGTGTATAAACAGATAGAAAAACATCAAAGTGAAAAGATATTCACTTATGGACCGATCATCCATAATGAAGAAGTGATCAAAGATCTGAGAAGCCATGGAGTAGAAGTCCTGAATGATGAAGAAGAATTGAAAACAGTGGATGCGGATGTGGTTGTGATCCGGTCTCATGGTGTAGCAAAATACATTTATGATATCATGGATGAACGCGGGATTACATGTGTAGATGCGACTTGTCCTTTTGTGAAGAAAATTCATAAGATTGTTGCAGAAGAAAGTGCCAAAGGATCGTACATTGTGATCATCGGAAATGGCGAACATCCGGAGGTAGAAGGTATCCGCGGATGGGCAGGAGAACAGGTGACTGTGATACAGACTCCGGAAGATGCAGAAAGATTTGAATTACCTGAAAAAGAACAGAAAGTATGTATCGTGGCCCAGACGACATTTAACTACAATAAATTCAAAGAATTAGTTGAAATTATTTCAAAAAAGAGGTATGATATAGTTGTTTTAAATACGATTTGCAATGCGACGAAAGAAAGGCAGACTGAGGCTCGTCAAATTGCAGCGAGAGTAGATGCTATGGTTGTGATAGGTGATAAGCGTAGTTCGAATACTCAGAAGCTATTTGAAATCTGCAAAGAGGAATGTTTGAATACGTACTATATACAGACACTTGACGATTTGGATATTAATCAATTAAGGTCCGTGGAATCAGTAGGTATTACAGCAGGGGCATCCACGCCCAATAAAATAATTGAGGAGGTTCAAAATAATGTCAGAATTAACTTTTGAACAAATGTTGGAAGAGTCTTTTAAGACAATAAGAAATGGAGAGGTTGTAGATGGTACAGTCATCGACGTTAAACCTGATGAAATCATCTTGAATATAGGCTACAAAGCAGACGGTATCATTACAAGAAATGAGTATACTAGCGAAGCAAACGTTGATCTTACAACAGTTGTATCCGTTGGTGATAAGATGAGCGCAAAAGTCCTGAAAGTAAATGACGGAGAAGGACAGGTTCTGCTGACATATAAGAGACTTGCAGCAGAAAAAGGCAATGAAAGATTAAAAGAAGCATTCGAGAATCATGAAGTATTAAAAGCTCCTGTAACTCAGATTCTTGGCGGCGGATTAAGCGTAGTAGTTGATGAAGCAAGAGTATTCATTCCTGCAAGCCTTGTTTCTGACACATATGAAAAAGACCTGAGCAAATATCAGGGACAGGAAATTGAATTCGTAATCAGCGAGTTTAATCCTAGAAGAAATCGTGTGATCGGTGACAGAAGACAGCTTCTTGTTGCTGAACGTGCTGAAAAACAGAAAGAACTGTTTGCTAAGATTAACGTAGGTGACAGAATGGAAGGAACTGTAAAGAACGTTACAGATTTCGGAGCATTCATCGACCTTGGCGGAGTAGACGGACTTCTTCATATCTCTGAGATGTCTTGGGGACGTGTTGAGAATCCTAAGAAGGTTTTCCAGGTTGGAGATAAAGTAGAAGTGATGATCAAAGATATCCATGATACAAAGATCGCACTCAGCCTGAAATTCCCAGAGACAAATCCATGGGCTAATGCAGCAGAGGATTATGCAGTCGGAACAGTAATTACAGGTAAGGTTGCAAGAATGACAGACTTCGGAGCATTTGTTGAACTGGCTCCAGGAGTAGATGCATTACTTCATGTTTCTCAGATTTCAAGAGCACATGTTGATAAACCGTCTGATGTACTTTCAGTTGGACAGGAAATCACAGCTAAGATCGTTGATCTGAATGAAGCTGAGAAGAAGATCAGCCTGAGCATGAAAGCTTTAGAACAGCCGGAAGAAGCTGCAGAAGAGACAGACGCTGAGTAATATCAAATCAGATATACAGACAGGAAAGGATAGAGGAAAGCCTCTATCCTTTCTATGCCTGAGGATAGAAGGGAACCTGCCATTGGCAGGTTTTCTGTGCGTATGTGCATTTGTTAAAAATGCAACAAGATGTTCATGAAAATATACAATGAAATTAGTCACTTTCTATAGAAATTTGTCTATATTTCCTGTATATTATATAAAGAGTAAATAGGAAGGAAGGAAAAAAGGATGGCATTGTTAACATTTAAGGGTGGTATTCACCCGGATGACGGCAAGAGCCTGGCTAAAGATAAGGCAATTGTCGATGTAAAACCTAAGGGCGATCTGGTGTACCCTGTATCACAGCATATCGGTGCTCCGGCAAATCCTGTGGTAGCCGTTGGCGATCATGTTTTAAAAGGCCAGATGATAGCAGAAGCAGGAGGATTCGTATCTGCTCCGATTTATGCATCTGTATCTGGAACTGTAAAAGCAATCGCACCACATCTGAATCCGACAGGAGGAAGAGTGAACAGTATCGTGATCGAAAATGATGGCGAATACAAAGAAGTGGAATATCCAGCTGTAACTCCGTTAGAAGACATGAGCAAGGAAGATATTCTGAATGCGATTGGAACAGCGGGAGTAGTAGGTATGGGTGGTGCCGGTTTCCCTACGAGAGTAAAACTTTCACCAAAGGAACCGGAAAAGATTGATTACATCATTGCAAACTGTGCGGAGTGTGAGCCATATATCACAGCTGACTACAGAACAATGATCGAGACTCCGGAAAAGCTGGTTGGAGGAATGAAGATTATCCTCCGTCTGTTCGACAACGCGAAAGGAATCTTTGGTGTAGAGGACAACAAACCAGACTGTATCGAAAAATTAAGAGAACTGACAAAAGATGAACCTCGTATGGAAGTTCTGGCACTGAAGACCAAGTATCCTCAGGGGGGTGAGCGTCAGCTTATTTACGCTACAACAGGGCGCGCAATTAATTCCGCAATGCTTCCGGCAGACGCAGGATGTGTTGTAGATAATGTGGCAACAATGGTAAGCGTATACCAGGCTGTTGTAGAAGGAAAGCCTTCAATGGAACGTGTTGTAACAGTAAGTGGGGACGCTGTTGCAGAGCCAGGCAATTTCAGAGTACCATTTGGCATCAATCAGCAGGAGCTTGTAGAGGCAGCAGGAGGATTTAAAACAGAGCCTGAGAAACTGATCTCCGGCGGACCGATGATGGGATTCTCTATGTTCTCATTAGATGTACCTGTAACAAAGACTTCTTCATCTATTCTTGGATTTACCAAAGATGAAGTGGCTAAGATGGAACCATCTGCATGTATCAACTGTGGACGTTGTGTAGAAGCCTGTCCAAGCCGCCTGATCCCATCGAGACTGGCGGATTATGCAGAACATCATGACGAAGAGAAGTTTACAAAACACGAAGGACTCGAATGTATGGAATGTGGTTCCTGCAGTTTCGTATGTCCGGCAAAACGTCCGCTGAAACAGGCAATCGGATCTATGAGAAAGATTGCATTGGCGAACCGTAAAAAGAAAAAATAAACTAGAAAGAAGAAGAGGTGAACAAAAGTGAGTGAGAACAATTTGAAAATGTCATCTTCACCACATATTCGTTCCAAAGCGACTACCAGTAATATTATGATGCTGGTGGCCATCGCACTTTTGCCGGCATCTGCATTTGGTGTATGGAACTTTGGACTGCCGGCATTCGGAATGCTGGTTACAACAACGGTTGTAGCAGTATTGACGGAATACATATACGAAAAATTAATGCACAAGAAGATTACGATCAATGACTGGAGTGCAGCAGTAACAGGACTGTTACTCGGACTGAATATGCCTCCTACAGCTCCGTGGTGGATGGGAGCAATCGGTAGTGTATTTGCTATTCTGATCGTAAAACAGTTATTCGGAGGTCTGGGACAGAACTTTATGAACCCGGCTCTCGGCGCAAGATGCTTCCTTCTGCTTTCATTTACAAGCCAGATGACAAGCTTTGTATATGACGGTGTGACAGGGGCTACACCACTTGCACAGTTAAAAGCAGGTAACGCAGTGAATACGATGGATATGCTGATTGGTAAGATTCCTGGAACCATCGGTGAGACATCTGTAATCGCTATCGTGATCGGAGCCATCTTCCTGATCCTGATGG
>UMDY01030892.1_pt1 | contig 13421 bp, 7 predicted proteins | sample 1964591 | NCBI WGS metagenome assembly UMDY01 (sample SAMEA4836004, study PRJEB28245) | human gut metagenome | biome: gut microbiome; material: fecal sample | place: Denmark | collected 2008
TATCGTCATTACCTCAAAATGTCTGGAGGGCATTCTGTTCCCGTCACTTGCCTATGAATCATACCGCTGGTCGTTTTCCCTTTGTATGCTTATGACAGAAGCCGTGGTATGGGGGCCGCTTTTTATCTACATGAAAAAGGTCTACACACCTGCGGTGGAAAAAGAGCCGTCAGGTCTGGAGTGGCGCTATCTTTGGCTTATCCCATTTACGTTCTATATAATATGGTACTATACTCTCTACGGCAACTCTACGAAAAGCAGCTTAGAGCTTGCTCTGGAGCCAAAGAACACCATAGCTCTTTTCTTTATAAACGCAGGGGCGTTTCTGGTGTATTACATCGTGGCACGGCTGGTCATCGAACAGCAGAAAAATCTGCGGCTTCAGGAAAATAACCACCTGCTTGAAATGCAGAACCTGCAATATGACTATTTGCAGGATAAGATAAAAGAAACAAGACGCTATAAGCATGATGTCAGACATCATATCGCTCTTATGCAGGAGCTTCTGAAAAAGGGCGAATATGATAAGCTTTCGGAATATCTCAATTCTTTCAGGGATTCTATGCCCGATATATCAGAACGTATTTACTGCAAAAACACATCTGTAAGCGCACTTCTTGCATATTTTGCTCAAATAGCGGAAAGCAGCGGCATTGAATACAAGGTGAGCGCTGACATCCCAGATGATATAAAAATAGACATAACCGACCTCTCTGTGCTTTTCGGAAATCTTATCGAAAACGCCATTCACGGTTGCGTGTCTGACAGTGCAAAGAATAAAAAAATAATAATCAGAGCAAAGGCTGACAGCTATTCCCTCTGCCTGGCGGTGGACAACACCTTCACCGGAACTATCCTCACCGACCCAGAAGGCGGTTTCCTTTCCTCAAAACGCAAAGGCAAAGGGATCGGCACAGAGTCTGTCAAGAACATTGCCGCCAAATACAACGGCGTAGCTAAATTTGAATACGGCGACGGAATGTTTTACGCTTCCGTAATGCTGAACATATGAAAAAGGCGGAAAGCTCCCAAAGAGCCTCCGCCTTTTCTGTTATATATAGTATATCCGTTTTGCTGTTCTTAATTGTCGCTTATATCACACACTGCCACGCTTGTAACAGGGTCAATGTCAGAGATGTCAACGCCGTATTGATATGGGTTGAGTTCAAAAGTCTCGCTGTCCGTCTGAGCCTGCATTCTTTTATATGTTTCATCAAGCTGTTCGTCAGTGAGGTCAAAGCCGAACCACCATGTTCTGCCGTTTATTGTCGCTGATACGATTCGGTTTCTGTCTGTATTTGAAAGATACATAAGTGGCTTTTCACCCAGAGCGTTGCAAAGCTCGTTGTATGTCATGCCCACATAGATATTCTTTGTGATGTATGCACCATTGTAAAGCTCCACCCTTGTGACAGGCAGGCTTTCGTCAACATAGCCCTTGCCTGTTTCGGTATTCAAAGCCGCCCTGCCGAAGTGATACTGCGGAAAAGCCGAGCACTGATACATAGAATCATAGCCGTTTTGAACGAATGTTGGATAAACAAACTCATAGTTGTTGTCTGCCATTTTGAGCATATCCCCCACTGTATTTGAAAACAGCTCCTCGCCTGGGTTGTCTGCACTTGGGAGGACAGCGCTTGTATTTTCGCCTTGCGTATCTGTAACAGGAGTATCGGTTTGCACAGGTGCAGGTGCAGTTGTCACGGCGGTGTCTGTTACCTTTTCAGGCTCGCTTGACGGCTCAGATATGCTGTCTGTTTCAGCTTTTGACGAACTGATTTCAGGTATCTTCTCTGATGAAGCGTCTGCCATACTGCTGTCAGAAAGGTCAAGGCTATCATCATTTAAGCTGTCTGAAACACTGCTGTCATCGTGAACGCCGAAGCCGTTGTTGTTCACTCCACGGAGAGCCAATGGTATGCTCACTGCCACCACCACAGCCGCCGCAGTTCCCACTATCTTTATAGCAGCGGAAGAGGTTTTCAACGCTGTAACAGGTGAAGCCGCTGTCATTGCATACTTTTTCGGCAGAGCCGCTCTCATCATTGCGCTCATAAGCACAGCCGCAAATGCGCCGCCCTCAAAGATACGCTCTATCTCTTTCTTTATCTTTGCCCTCGCCTTAAAAAGCTTCTGCTTGGCGGCATTCTCGCTTATCTCCAAAATCTCGGACACTTTTTTCAGCGGCATGCCGTCATAATAATAAAGTATCACCGCCGACCTCTGCTCAGGCTTCAGCCCCTCTATGACCTTTTTCAGACAGCGTTTAAGCTCCTTGCTGTCGGCATAATCCTCAGGGAGCATAACAGTATCGTCAGCATGGATATCCTCGCTGAGGTTTTCGTCATCAAGGCTTATGTTATCCTCTCTGCCCTTTTGTCTGAAATACATTCTGCACTTGTTGAAAGCGATAGAGTGAAGCCACGTTTCATAATGCTCAGGCTCTTTCAGCGACCCTATCCCCTCCATTGAAGCCAAAAAGCTGTCCTCGGTGATATCCTCTGCGGTATGCTTATCCCCAACGTTTTTCAGCACGAAGAAATAAAGCTTCTCGTGGAACTCTTTGTACAGCTTCTCAAAAGCTGTCTTTTCGCCATTCTGAGCCTTTTCTACAACGGCTCTCAATTCATTCTTGTTCATTCACATATCCCTCCAAGACAAGTATGCGTATCAACCTTTTCATCTGCGCCTCTGCCTCCTCGTCTGTCTGACGAGTTTCCTCGTTCATGGACCTTAGGACAAAGGCGATGACATCTCCAAGCTTTGCATTTTTCATTTTTATCTCCGTTTCATGCTCTCTCGTTTTTGCCCTTTCATATACTTAGTTGCAGTTATCCCGATATGGTTATCATAACATCACACTTTTGTATATCTGCACAAAAACGCACCCCACAGCCTATAAAAAATACACAACCTTATGACGCATACTGTCTTAATACTCATTATACTATATTTATGTATATTAAGCAACTATTTTTCAAAACTTGCCGTAATAGATAATTCACATATCATTAATAAAATGCTTCTTGTATCTCTTGTGCAATATGCTATAATCTAGTTAAAAATACGGAGAGAATTCCGTATAAAGTTAATAAATCAAACAAATCGGAGGTAATTCATTATGATGGGAAGACTCAGAGCAATGCGTGAGCCGCTCAAATATGTTCAGGGCAGAGATGCTACACTTAAGTTTCATGAAGAAATGGGCTATATGGGCAAAAGGTGGCTGTTTGTATGTTCAAACAGTGGCTACAAAGCCTGTCATGACAAGATAGAAAAAAGCTTTGGCGAGCTTGACGATTACAGACGCTATGAAGTATTTGGTGGTATATCAAGCAAGGGCGAGATAGCCAAAATGGAAGAGATAGTAAAGGCTGACAACATCGACACAGTAGTTGCAGTTGGCGGCGGAAGCGCAGTTGATACTGCAAAAGCTACAGCATACTACACAGGCAAGCACATTGTTATCGTGCCTACAGTTGCGGCAACAGATGCGCCATGTACAGGTCTGTCAGTAATATACAATGATGACCACAGCTTTGACAAATATCTTTTCTATCCTACCAATCCAGACGCAGTAATGGTAGACACAACAGTTATCGCAAACGCACCTGTAAAGTTCCTTATTGCAGGCATGGGCGATGCACTTGGTACATATTTTGAGGGCAGAGCTTCCATAAGAACAGAGTCTGCAAGCCTTGAAGGCACAGGCATAACAAGAGCAGGACAGGCACTTGCAAGACTTTGCTATGACACGCTGAAAACATACGGCAAGCAGGCAGTTGAGGCTTGCAAGGTACACGCAGTTACACCTGCCCTTGAAGCTATCTGCGAGGCTAACGTATATCTTTCAGGTGTTGGTGCAGACAACGTAAACTGTGCGGCTGCACACTCGTTCTACAATGGCGTAACATCATTGGGAATCAAGCACGCAGACCACGGCTGTTGTGTAGCCCTTGGTACACTGGTTCAGCTTGTACTTGAGGGTGCGCCAAAGGAAGAGTTTGAAGAGGTACAGAACTTCTGCCTTGAAGTGGGACTTCCTGTCACACTCGAGGAGATCGGTGTAACTACACCTGAGCAGGTAGAAACTATCGCAAAGAACGCTTGTATCCCAGGCGAAACTATCCACAATCTTGCAGGCGACGTACAGCCTATCGAGCTTTATGACGCTATCATGCAGGCAGACGCAATGGGCAAGATAGCGCTGGGAAAATAAAGAATAGTGTTAATTTAAAATGATATTGCCACCCACGGCTGATTTAGCTGTGGGTGGTTTTCTGTGCGAAAAAAACAGAGAAACCCGATCAATGGGTTTCCCTGTTTCGTTCAACTTATTAAATCATAATATCTTAGTAAAGTATATCTTCCTGCGAAGCTCAGTTGTCTGCAACGTCCATAAGCTCAACAGCAATATCGTCAGACCCGGTATCATCTGCATCAGCCTGAATATCGTCCGGCTTATCGTCCTCTATGACAGCTCCTGTAAAATCAATACAAACATTCTCGCTTTTGCCAAAACGAGCCATTGTCAGCAGATCGGTGACAGTCGAGCGTGTGACATGAGCGCCTGTGAAATCCATCACCACATTTGCAGAATTATCCTCGCTGTTTTTGCTGTTGATCTCATCACGAAGCTGGTCAAAATTCGTATCCTCAAGGTCTGCATAAGCTGAAAACTCTTTTGGTGCATAAAGCGTTGCAACAGCGTGCATAGCAACGAATACAAACCTGAAATCTTCGCAATCAAAGGTGCTGAAAGGTATCTCAAAAAGCCTCAGCATACCCTCGTCGGTCTTTTTGCATAAAACAGGCTTATATCTGTTCTGAGCCAGATCATAGGTGTATCTGTCTTCGTAAGCTTCATCGGTTAAGCTGCCGTCTGGCATAGGCACGATCTCAAAACGAGAAGTTTCATCGCACGTATTGCAATAGCCTCCGACTATCACAAATCTGAAAACATAGTCGGTATTTTTCTCAAGCTTTTTGTCACAGCATATCTGCGTCCAATCCCAATTCCAGTTTCCAATAGAATAGGCAATAACGTTTTCGCCGTCCTTATCGGTCACAAAATATTTAGCTATAACATTGTTTTCGCAGGACTTATCAGCCTTAAAATCTCTAGGGTCAAAATCAATTACTTTACTCATATTATTTACCTCCGTATTATCAACGGTCGGCTTATGAGTATCCAATATTCTTATAGTACATTTTTCACAGTCGCTTGCATACTCTGCCCGACCGTTCTTAACAAGCCCCTTAGCCCTTTTGGGATAAGTAGCTCCGATTCGTTTTCCGTTTATGTCTGTAACAATAACGTTTTTTTCTATGGGTATCTCCCCCTTGCACAGCAATATTAAATTAGTGCCTGCATTATACAGGCTTGCGTTTAGCTCCGACGCTGTTATTTTCTATGGGTGTCGTCCCCAGTCTTTGCTTAGGATAAGTTTAACAGACGTCCGGTCTTTTGTCAAGACTATCTGCACCTTTTTGACATTACATACAATTGCGATCTTGCGGGCTTAGCACATATGCACAAGGGGCATGAGTACATAAAATGCCCATCACGGTGAGTGATTTCAAAATTTATCATAACGCAATTCTATCTCACCTGGAACAAAAAATCCGTCCTACCCAAAGTAAGGCGGAATTAGGTGCAGAGTCGAATGAGTTTACATTTTGGTGTCCTCCATATCTAAAGTTACTTTCTTTGTGTGTCATATGAGTATTTTCCATGAGCTGCATTTTGTAGGTGTCCAAAATCCTAATATTACATCGTTTTATCTTGTTTTCAGTATAGCATAATTGCCAGACAAAGGTATGTCCGTTTATAATTAGTTTACTTTTACATTATAGCCCTTTTTAGCGGTATATTCCAAGAAACAATACCAATATAAGCGTGATGACGACATCAAAAACCCTGCCCTGACACAGAAAATAGTTGAGAGCGTGTCGAAACTTTCGGAAAAAGACCAACGATTGGTGCTTGAAGTTTCTGAAAGACTAGGAAAAGAATAATTTTTGAGGCCTCGAACTGCAATATCAAAGTAAAAATAAAACAGCGTACCGCAGCCCCCTGCGATACGCTGTTCTCATATAAAATTACTTCTTAGTAGTCACACTCTTTGAAGCTGACCAAGCGCCATAATACTTAGTACCCTTTACCGTTGTGTACGAACGAACACGAACGTAGTATTTCTTTTTGCCCGAAAGCTTTGAAACAGTGGTCTTGTCGGTCTTGTTGTTTTTTATGGTAACTTTCTTTGCACTTGTGAACTTTGAGTTGGTGGCGTACTGAATTTCATATCCAGTAGCAGAGCCTTTCTGCGCCCAATCCACAAAGAATGCCTTGCTCTTAGCCGTGAGCTTCTGTATCTCCTGCTTGGCAGGATTTATCTTGAATGTCTTTGTGATAGTGCCTGTGTAAGAGCCTTTTCCTGTGATTTTTACTGTGGCAGTGCCTATATTCTTGTTGCTTGAGTATGAAACTGTGTAGCCAGTACCATTTTTCAGCGTTTTGCCATTGTATTTAACAGTAATGCTCTGAGTGATGTTCTTGCCCGTGTATGACTTGTTTGAAATGCCCGAAACTGTGGCTTTCTTGAAGTTATTTTTGATACTGTAGGTCTTAGAAATTGAGCCTGTGTAATTGCCCTTGCCTGTGATAGTGACCTTTGCTGTGCCTACCTTGGTGTTGTTTGAATAGGAAACAGTGTAATCTGTACCATTCTTCAAAGTTTTGCCGTTTAGCTTGACCGTTACACCAGGCTTCTTTGCTTTGCCATCATATGCGTAGGTCGAAGTTGAAAGTGTCACGCTTGCCTTTGAGATGCTAATTCTTGAAAGTGCAGGAATTTCAGCCGTTTCAAGAACTTTCTTGCAGACTGTACATTCCTTGTGCTTTGAGCCTTTAACTCCGATAGAAGCCGCTTTGTCGACTATCCAACCACTTGACTTGTGACCTGTGGCATTTATCACTGTCTGAGCCTTGATAACAGTATTGCAAACTGAACAATGTGAGCCGTCTGTTTTGCCTGCGGTGGTGCAAGTAGCAGGGTAGCCCTTGTCGATAACTGCGGTGTGACCCTTTGCAGGAAGCTTTTCTGTAACTGTCGCATTGCACTTTGTGCAAGTCTTTGTTTTTGTACCCTCTGATGTGCAAGTCGGCTGTTTTGTTACAACAGAATTTCCGTAGCTGTGACCTGTTGCTTTTGTTGTGCTATCCTTGTATGAAGTACCGCAAACAGAACACTTGTGGAGTGTATAGCCGTCAGTAGTGCAAGTAGGTGCAACAACTGTGTCAGCATATTTGTGTGAAGTCTTTGGTATAGTTTCTGTAACTGTCGCATTGCACTTTGTGCAAGTCTTTATAGCAGTACCCACTGATGTGCAAGTCGGTTGTTTTGTTACAACAGAATTTCCGTAGCTGTGACCTGTTGCTTTTGTTGTGTTGTCCTTGTATGAAGTACCGCAAACAGAACACTTGTGGAGAGTGTAGCCGTTAGCAGTGCAAGTAGGTGCAACAACTGTGGCTGTGTAGCTGTGGGAAAGCTTTGCAATTGTTTCTGTTACTGTTGCTCCGCACTTTGTGCAAGTCTTTGTTTTTGTACCCTCTGATGTGCAGGTCGGCTGTTTTGTGATAACAGCACTGCCATATGTGTGGCTCGTGCATCCGCAGGTGAGTTTGTATGTCTTTGCTACAGACGGATTGTATGTAGGATAAATTTTTACAGTGAGTGAACCGCCGTTTTTGAATGTGATACGTCTGATATCATTAGCATAGTTTTCAAGCTTATTTACACTTACCATACTGCGATCAGAAAATTCAACTGTGTAGTCTGTATCGTCATAAAGCCAGAAATCAATGCTGTCGCCCACACTGAACTGAGTTTTGCTCAATACGCTTGAAAAGGACGTATTCGAAAGGTCTGTGCGCCAATAAACAGTGGTAGAGGTCGGTACTGTGAACTTATTCACATAGCCGCAAGACTTGCAGGTCTGTGTTACAGTGCCGTCAGTTTTTGATGCGTACTTTGTTTCGTAGTCATGACCTGTTTTGACGTCAATCGTCTTTATATCGTCAAGATTTGAAAGGTTCAGGGAGTTAAAGGTCACGTTATTTTTATCGTAAACATACCAAACTGCTCTGCCGTTTTTTATAACAGGCTGGCAATCTGAAAGGCTTCCCTCAAAGGTGTGTATACTGCCGTTTACTGTGCCGTCAGCGTTTAGCTTCACACAGCTTACCTTTGTATCTCTGGCCCACAATAGCAAAAAGCTGTTATTATTTATCTTCACAAGCTGTGGAGCTGAAGCTGAGTCTGTACCCTCCGCATAAGAAGTTATCTTATTGAGCTTGTTTGTGGAAAGGTCCTTTGAAACAGCGGAAACGTAGACGTTTCGTGTTTCTGACGTATTGATATAATCAAGGTCTACTGTACTCTGTGCCACGATATAGCTTGATGATGACACATCAAAGCCGCCTATAGCCGCACCTGTATAGTTATAGTGACCGGCGGTATATTCAGGGTATGTTACAACGTCGATATTGCTGACCTGTTCAAAATAACTTGGGAAAAATTTGCCTGTAGTAAAATCAGAATTATACTTCACCAGAACGGCAGAACGTGGATGAGCGTCACCATGGTCGAGGGCGACTATATGGTTGCCGTCGGTTTTTATAAACTGATTGAAGGAGTGGCTAACATAGCCATAATCAACGTTCATGACGCCGGTATATGAATCAGTGATAGTCATTGAAGGCATATCCACTTCAATGGTAACATTAGCCTGATGATTATTGCCGTCGCTTGATTTATACATTTCATGGCAGGTCCTCACAAGCAGGTGGTCACCGCTATGGGTCATTCTTGCCGAGCCTGCATCGAATGGAACTGTAGTGTTAGCTCCATACAGACCGCAGGACTTTATTTTGTTCCAATTCTTATCATACTTCGTTATACGGAAAACCTCGAGGGAGTCGTTTTGTTTCGGATTTTCCTGACCGCTAAGGACATAATAATTATTGCCGGAGTCATAGAAAGCGCCAAAGATCGGCAGTTCATTGTCGATAAGCTTAGTGCTGAGCGGTTCAAAATCAGAGCTGTAATATTCCACAAGGAGCTTGCCCTCGATAGCGCCTGACTGGACACGCATATAATTGCCGTTGTCACACACTGTCAGGTAAGATTTCACTGTGTCAGACCATTGCACATAGTCCTGATCATTCACATTAGAGCCTGAATACGCAACACATTGCGCCACGGCAAAGGCACTGAACGATCCAGCAGACACCGCAGTAGAAACAGCCATTGCGCCAGACAGGACAATGCTCAACATTCTTTTCTTCATATTCATCAATTTCATCACCTCATACAAAAACTTTTAAACGAGAACGCCTTTATATATATAATATCACAACGCAAGGCATATGTCAATGAAAATAAGTTACAATGAGAATGATTTCAATAAATTCGTCATACACCAAAGGTCAACGCAGTAAAAAAAGAGCAAAGAGGATACAAAACAGAAAAAAACGCCTTGACAAGGTTTGATGGGTGTGATATAATATTACCGTGGTATTTCGAGGTGTGGCTCAGTTTGGTAGAGCGCTGCGTTCGGGACGCAGAGGCCGTGGGTTCAAGTCCCGTCACCTCGACCAGTCACTCGCCTTGACGGGCATCGTCCGTCATGGCTTTTTTATTATCAGAACTTAACGCCGCAGGGGAAGTTTTTGTATTACCTAAACAAGTAGGGTTATGCTTTGAGAAACCGAAAAGCGTAGCCCTTTTTATTTTGGTCGAAACGCAGGCTTGAACCCACTGTTCAACGTCCCGTCACCTCGACCAGTCACTCGCCGTGACGGGCATTGTCCGTCACGACTTTTTTTATTATCAGAACTTAACGCCGCAGGGGGAGTTTTTGTATTACCTAAAAAAGTAGGGTTATGCTTTGAGGAACTGAAAAGCGTAACTCTTTTTTTGTATGTTCCACATAGCAAACGTGCCTTATGACTAGCATTAAGGCACTTTATCGATTCAATCTTTCCCCAACCTCTCCGAAATCTCCAGCACAAGCTTCTGATCCTTCTCAGAAAGCCTCGACACGCTGTCCACGATCTTCTGTGTGAGAGCAGGATTTTTGCTGCCATCATCGAAAAACTGCTGATGATAAAGATATAGATCAGATAAAACGAACCACGCTTGAACGTGTCGAAAGTATCGAGCCTAGAATAAGAGATTATGCAGAAGAATGGCATATCAACATATTCAGACAAAAAGATCTCTGTTGGAGATATAAGAAAAGCTCAGCTTATCACTACATATGTTGTTGGCGCTATAGTTGACTTTAAGAACGATACTGTTGTTATCTCTTCTACAGACGATTGGGACTATTCCCCTAATGGCGCTGATAATGAATATCACCGCCGCCTCCTGTCCCCCAAGAGAGCGGCGGTATCTACACCACGCTACTTTTCAGTAAGATATTCATTTCTGTCAAACAACTGCTCAATTGAAAGATTTTTAAACCTCGGAATGTTGTATCCAAACGGCGAGTTGAGAGCCTTTACAAAGTCTTTCGTATAGCCGTGATTTTTTAAAAGATCGTCCTCATACTTTATTTTATCTTCTTGCTTTGTGTCATTTTCCCTTTTCGTGATACAGCGCTGCATAACATAATGATAAATGGAGAAGTAAGAATCCACTGTACGAATATCTCCTATGTATTCTTTCAGTTCACGAACTACAGTAAGATGAGCAATACAGTTGCGGTATTTTCTTGTCATGCTGCTGTCTGCATTATTGATATCAACTTCAACGCACTTGCGCAGCCGCTTGTTCTTTTTTAAGAACAAATTCGGCGACTCATCACCATTATCACAAAGTTCACAAAGCGTCTGTGAAAGTATCCTGTAGTCATTTTTCAAGTTCTTTGAAGCCAGCTCAGGAATTATCTCCTTATACAGCCCAAAGTCACGTTCAAGACAGTGTATCGCAATAACATACCTTGCATTGACATTCACAAGATTTTTCACCAGCAGATACATGACCGTAAGATAAAGCCCGATAACAGCCTTTGCCCTCTCCTTAGCCACGTTTTCTCTGCCCTTTGCCTGCTGTTTCACATTTTTGAAATCATCAAAACTGATGTTCTTTATCATTCTCGCAAGCTCACTGCGCTTTGCTTCCAAAGAACTGTTCATGTCAGGAAATTCCACACAGCTCTTGTAATAACGCTCTATCTGCGTGTCAGGGATACCCCCAAGAACAAACATGACAACTTTCTCATTCTTAGCCACTTCTCTTATCTTCTGAGCGTTCGCATACTTGATAAGGTATACAAACCGAGAGGACTCGATAACATTGTTTGTTATGAAATTTCTCAGACCATGTATGCCCTTGCCTTTTTCTTTAAGTTTTAAAATCTCGCTTATCCTATCGTCCGTGATATTGTCGTCTATGCCGAGTATAGTCAGTGCGTCACGGAACATCGTAAGCTTCGCTGAAGCCGCAGGCTTTCTCATGGAAGCAATGTTCTTTACGATAAAAAGCTCGTTGGTTATCCTCTGGCTGTCATTGAACAGCTTGTAGCCCGCCGTAAGCTCACACTCAACATCAACAGCAGAGCTTTTCATTATCTTCAAAAACTCCTTGATGTTATCAAACTTGCTGATAAGCGTTGTAAGAAGATCGTTTATCTCCTTGCCGTCAAGAAAATATGTAAGCATATATATCATTTTGGAGAAATACAAAAGGTCAGACGCATTCTTCTTTTCACTGTCAAGAATTTTCTCATCAAAATCCATGTCAGCCTTGCCAAGCTCCTTGATAACGTCACCGTTCATGTGGTCGGCGATATTTTCAAAATCATTCCTGAATTTGCCCCAAAGCTTTGCCGCTTCATCAGCATATATCCCCTCTTTTTCATCATCGGTCATTGAAAAACGCAGTTTGCGCACAAGAGCTTCGCCTGCGATAACGTCATTTCTGTAGTAGTTGCAGAAAAGCAGAAAATCCATAAGCTTGTACATCTTTGAGCGCACAGAGTCATATTGCTTGTCCTTAAATCTGAAGCCGTATTCGTCCAGCATTTTCTCACGAAGCTTTTTGATAGAAAAACCGAGATTTTTCTGAGATTTAAGCACAATGAAATCGTAATAAAGGCGTATGATATCATCAGCCTCATAGTCGTCTTTCATCATATCAATAAGCAAGCTGATATTGACCTTGTTGCCCTGGATAAAGCCCTTATTTATAGAATCAAATCTCTCATCTACAAGATAGTCAAGAGTTTCTCTGTATTCGGAATCAATAATGTCAATAAAGCTGTAAAGGTCTTCATGAAGCTTACTTGACTTATCATGGAAAACACTCTGCCTTATCTGCCCCACAATTGCAAGCATATGATAAACACGCTTTTTGTAAGCTTGCGAAACTCTTGTGTCTTTTGTCTTTGGCTCTTCAAGACCGAAATAGCCAAGACGCTTAGTTTTCAGCAGGACATTGAACTTGCTAAGGCTTTTTCTGACATTCGCTTTCTTATCATCAGATAAACTGCTTTTGTCAGGGTGAGTAAAAACTTCATAAGTATTTCTTGCAGAAAGATACCCCATAAAATCATCATAACTTTCAGAACCCTTTATACCAAGCATATTATTCAGCGCATAAACGATATTCGTTACATACACCGCAAGTATCTTTTCGATATCCAGAATGTTGTAAATAAGCTGGATATGTATATTATCATCAAAAGTTTTGCCGAAAAAGCGCTTTTCAAGCTCCGATTTAAGCCCCAGCATATCCCATCTTACAGGCGAGCTTTCACCGCTTCTGTGAGTAGGGTTTGAAGTATTTATCTCCACTCCGCTCTCAAAGCCATGCTTGCTTGAAAAAGTGATGTTTACTTCGTTTACACCACGAAGCTCGATATTGCTGCTGTTCTTAGAGGAAAGCTGAGTTTTGTTGTAGTCATTATTATCCACCTCATATTCAAGCACAGCAGAATTGCCCTTGCCAAAAGAGGTTATGTACATTTTATTTTCGCTGACAAGAATAGACTTCATTCCTGCCGCCTTTACGGAGGATTTTTTCTTCTCTGCCACAGGTGCAATGACCTCTGCAGCAGGCATGGCAGCGATCTCAGGAACAGCGTTATTATTTATCTCAACCGCTTTGAGCTGTCTGGCTTTTTTCTGAGCCTCACGCAGCTCTCTAGGCTTCATTTTATTCTTTTTTGCCATAAATATCACTCCTTATATTAGTTATCCCTTAGCGCATTGAGCGTTAAGGGATTTTTTTATTTGTTATTTTTGATGTTAGACTTTGCCAATTGATGCAAAATTGCACCAGTATAGTAGAAGTCAAGTGTAGAACAAAAGAAAAGAGACGTTTTAGACTAGTGCAAAATCACACCAGTATAGT
>UMDY01022631.1_pt1 | contig 13129 bp, 10 predicted proteins | sample 1964591 | NCBI WGS metagenome assembly UMDY01 (sample SAMEA4836004, study PRJEB28245) | human gut metagenome | biome: gut microbiome; material: fecal sample | place: Denmark | collected 2008
GGTGTATTATGGAGATTGTAAAGGGACAAGAATTCGTATGCCCAAAGAAAACACAGTCGAAGTCGTCTGTCTCCTGGAAAACCGCAGAACCCGTCCGGGGAAACGAAACAGCGGGAGAGTTTGACAAAAAATACGATATTATCGAGGAAAAAGTATGAATAAGAGCAGGAGAACTTTATGCAGACATGTGGGGCTGGCATTATGTCTGCTGATGATCTTTACAGTACTTCCGGTTCCTGTGGCTGCTTCGGAAACGAAGACAGATACAGAATCGAAAACAGTCAGGGTAGGTTGGTATCCGGATTCCTATCATATTACCGGTGAAAATGGTGAACGAAGCGGATATGGTTATGAATACGAACAGGCAGTTGCCGCCTATACAGGCTGGAATTACGAATATATAAAAGGCGACTGGGGAGAGCTTGTGGAAAAGCTCCAAAATGGCGAGATCGACCTGATGGCTGCACTTTCCTATACCGATGAACGTGCTGAGACGATGCTGTTCTCAGATCTCCCCATGGGAAAAGAAAAATATTATCTGTATGCAGATCTTACAAATACGGATATTTCTCCGTCAGATCTTTCTACCCTGAATGGCAAAAGGATCGCGGTAATGGAAGAGAGCGTACAGGGAACTCAGTTTCGCGAATGGGAAGAAAAGCAGAATATAAAGACACAGCATTTGGATGTGGACAGCTTTGAACGGGCGAAAAAAATGGCCGGGAATCGGGAGATTGACGGAGTGATATCTACAGAGACTCCTGCCTGGGTTGAAGCCGGAATGTCAGCGGTTGTGACGATCGGTGGCTCTGATATTTATTATGGCATCAGCAAAGACCGTCCGGATCTGAAAGAAGAACTGGATGCAGCCATGCGTTCCATGGAGTATGATAAACCATTTTACGACGATGAACTTTACCAGAGATATCTTTCTGCACAGTCTGTTGCCGTCCTTTCCAGTGAAGAAAAGGAATGGCTGGAACAGCACGGTGAGATAGGTGTGGGATTTCTGAATAACGACCAGAGTTTCAGTACTTTTGACAAAGAAAGTGGTGAAATGACGGGTGTGATCAACGATTATATTAAATATGCAGTGGACTGTCTGGGAAACAGCAGCCTGAAGTTTAATATAGAAGGCTTTGACTCCCAGGAAGAACTGATCCAGGCATTAAAAGACGGCAGGATCGACATGATCTTTCATACCAGCCAGAACCCTTATGCTGCAGAACAAAATGACATGGCCCTGTCCAATACGGTCCTTGTTTCCAGTCTGGCAGCAGTGACCGGTAAAAGATCCTTTGATGAAAATGAAGAAAACAGCGTTGCTATACCGAAAAGTGATCTGAATTTAAAATGGTTTATTTCCTATAATTATCCGACATGGAAAATTATGGAGTATGATTCCTTTGAGGATGCAAGAAAAGCCGTACAGGATAAAAAGGCAGACTGTTTTCTTTCCAGTTCAGGCCGGGCGACAGAGTATGTCAATGACAAAAAGCTTTACAGTGTTTTTCTGACACAGCCGGACAATATATCCTTTGCAGTCAGCCGGGGAAATTCCGTTCTTCTGTCGATCCTGAATAAGACTTTGAAGTCTATGCCTACATCCAAACTTACAGGTGCACTGTCTGCCTACGATAATGCTTCCCAGAAAGTTACTCTGCTGGATTTCATAAAGGAGAATCTGTTGGCGGTGGCAACTGTGTTTATCTGTGTATTTCTGGCAGTATTGCTGGTGATCCTTGGTATCCTGCAGAAAGCCAGGAGCGCAGAGACAAAAGCCAAAAAGGCAGCCAGACAGTCTTATGAACTGAACCAGAAGCTGAAAGAGAGCCATCATGAACTGGAAACTGCCCTGATGCATGCGGAAAGTGCAAACTCTGCAAAAACTACATTTTTGAATAATATGTCCCATGATATCCGAACACCTATGAATGCTATCATTGGTTTTACATCCCTTGCTGCTTCTCATGTGGACAATAAGGAGAAGGTAAAAGAATACCTTTCCAAAATATCAACCTCCAGTGAACATCTGCTTTCGCTGATCAATGATATCCTGGATATGAGCAGGATTGAGAGCGGAAAGGTAAAGATCAATGAGAATCCGCTGCATCTTCCGGAGCTGCTCCACGACATACGTACTATCGTGCAGCCCAATATTACTTCCAAGCAGCTGGATTTTCTGATCGATACCGTAGATGTAAAAAATGAAGATATCATTGCGGACAAATTGAGGCTGACGCAGATCCTGCTGAACATTCTGAGTAATGGTATCAAATTTAACAGGACCGGTGGAACGATCAGTTTAAGGATCCGGCAGCTGAAATCTGCACCGACAGGATATGGAAACTATCAGTTTATTATCCGGGATACCGGAATCGGCATGAAGCCGGAGTTTCAGGAACATATATTTGAATCTTTTACCAGAGAAGAAACCTCAACGGTAAGCGGGATCCAGGGAACCGGCCTTGGAATGGCGATCACCAAGAATATTGTAGATATGATGGGAGGTACCATCACAGTAAAAAGTGAAGAGGGACAGGGTAGTGAATTTACGGTAAATCTGACCTTTAAATGATGTGGCGAAGCAAAAAGCTACGAAAAGATCGAACAGCTTCAGGGTCTTAAAGTTCTGGTCGCAGACGATGATACAGATACCTGTCTCAGCATTTCCGGCATGCTGACAGAAATAGGTATGCGGTCAGAATGGACGGTTTCCGGGAAGGAAGCGGTGATCCGGGCAAAGCATTCCATGGAAATGGGTGATGAATTTTACGCATATATCATTGACTGGCTGATGCCGGATATGAACGGAATTGAAACGGTAAGACGTATCCGACGGGTTATCGGGGACAGCAGCCCGATCATCATACTGACTGCATATGACTGGTCAGATATAGAAGAGGAAGCAAAAGAAGCAGGTGTAACTGCCTTCTGCGAAAAGCCACTGTTTATGTCGCAGCTACGCGAATTGCTTACAAATCCTGTTCCGAAAACAAAAGAACCGGAAAAAAGAGGATGTATTTACAGGGGAAAAAGAATTCTTCTGGTAGAGGACAACGAACTGAATCAGGAGATCGCACAGACCATTTTGGAAGATGCAGGCTTTATGGTCGAGACAGCCAATGATGGTGTGGAAGCAGTCAAAAAAATGGAACAGGCGGTTCCGGGACAGTATGATCTGATCCTGATGGACATCCAGATGCCTGTTATGAATGGCTATGAAGCTGCAAAACAGATTCGTTCATTAAAAAACAGAGAAACAGCGTCTGTACCGATTGTTGCAATGACGGCAAATGCGTTTGAGGAAGACAGAGAAAAATCTTACGAAGCCGGTATGAATGGATATCTGGCAAAACCTGTCAGTGCGGAAGCTTTGATCAATACGATTGATAAGATTATGAAAGATAACTGACAGAACATTAACCGATATGTATATAAATGAATGTAAAAACTGACCAGGGGCCTGTTATACAGCCTTCTGGTCAGTTTTTACATACAAAGCAGAGAGATGATCATTTTAGGAATCAATCATATTTTGGGCAGTTCACAGTGATATGCGATGCCAAGGGGTGTAACGAGAAGAGGATGTACAGGTCTGTACACAGGAAGTTTCAGTTTCTTCTCAAAAACGGTTGTAAATTCTTTAAACATGGAAGATCCGCCTACAACGTAAACAGCCGGAACCTGATAACCATGGAGAAATTTTTCGGTAATAACAGCCATTTTTTCAACGGTTGCCTTGATTACAGGAAAAATTTCATCTTCTTTTTCCGGAGTGGTCTTTAAAATTTCCGCTTCCTCATAAGGGATTTTATAGTGTCCGGCCACAGTCATGGTCATATGGCTGCCTCCGGTAGCCTCATCGTCTGTGTAAATGACTTTGCCATCTTTCAGGATACTGATGCCGGTTGTACCGCCGCCCACATCTACAACGGCGCCGTCTGTAATTTTGAGGACAGCAGCGGCAGCGGTAGGCTCGTCTACGATATTGGTAACCTCAAAACCTGCACCTTCCAGGACATAACCGATGCTTTTGACACTGCCTTCCGAAACACCAGGAGGGATGGCAGCTGCACCGTAGGTAAGTTCTGTGCCAAGCTTTTCTTCCAGTTCATTTTTAAGCTTTGTTACAAGCTGGACGGATTCGTAATAATTAACGATCACCCCATCCTGAATGGCATGGGACGGTGCGGAAATTCCGGCGATGGGACGGTTGTTCCGGTCAACGACAGCAAGAACGGTGTTGGCAGTACCAAGGTCAATGCCCGTTTTCAGACGGCCGCGGAATTTTTTGCATTCACCGGTTTCCACAAGTTCTGCGAAATTGGACAAAGTTCTGTTTTTTAATTCCATTCAAAATACTCCATTTCTTTCGGACAAGGACAAAAAAGATTTTGTCCCTGATATGAATTTTAATAATTACGACCGGTAAAGATGGCAACGGATCTGGGCCGCATGCAGAAATCGTGCTCAATACGTGGCTCCTGGCTTTCTTCATAGAAATAACGGCCATCTCCGTCTCCAAATGTGTTGACACAGAGATACCATGCACCAGGGCGTGCAAGTTCCGGAAGCGTAACCGTTACATCTTCCCAGTATGCGTTGATAACGATGTAGATCAGGTCATCGGCGCCTTTGCTCTTATCATAACCTGCAAAGCTTACGGCGAAGGTGTGGGCATCTCTTGGGATGGTCACATCCCTTGCATTAATGTTATGGGTGTGTATGCTTTCCATACCGCATACTGCGTTTGGAAGCTTGCGGGAGATGACAGGGTGGTCTTTTCGGAACTGGATCATATATTTGAAAAATTCGAAAAGATCGTGATTTTTCTCCAGAAGATTCCAGTTGATCCAGGAAGTTTCGTTATCCTGGCAGTAGGTGTTGTTGTTTCCGTGTTTGGTGTTTCCGAATTCGTCACCTGCAAGGAACATCGGGGTTCCGCGGCTGGACATCAGTACCGCGCAGGCGTTTCGGATCATGCGGAAGCGGAGGGAAAGGACTTCCGGATTGGTGGAATCACCCTCTTCTCCACAGTTCCAGCTGCGGTTGTCGTTGGAACCATCTGTGTTGTTCCAGCCGTTTGCCTCGTTGTGTTTCTCGTTGTAGGAATAGAGATCGTACATGGTGAATCCGTCGTGACAGGTGAGGAAATTGACGCAGGAATTGTATCCTGCATAGTTGTCATTGTGATCGGAATAAAAACCGCCATACAGGTCACCGGAACCGGAAATGCTCCATGCAGCGTCCCAGGCGTTCCAGAAATCTCCCTTCAGGAAAGAACGGAGGCAGTCACGGTAACGGCCGTTCCACTCAGCCCATCTGCGGCTGGCAGGGAAAGAACCAACCTGATACAGTCCGCCGGCATCCCAGGCCTCTGCGATCAGCTTGACATTTCGAAGAACCGGATCGTAAGCAAGAAGTTCCAGAAGTGGCGGGTTGTTAAGAGGGGAACCGTCCTCATGACGTCCCAGGATACTTGCAAGGTCGAAACGGAAACCATCCACGCGGTAGTTGATGGTCCAGTAACGTAAACACTCCAGGATCATCTGACGCACGATCGGATGATTACAGTTCAGAGTGTTTCCACATCCGCTGAAATTGTAGTAATTTCCTTCCGGAGTCAGCATATAATAAACTTTATTGTCAAATCCTTTAAAGCAGAAAGTTTTTCCAAGTTCATTTCCTTCGGCAGTGTGGTTGAATACGACATCAAGAATTACTTCGATTCCATTTTCGTGGAGCTCACGGATCAGTTCTTTCAGTTCGGTTCCCTCACAGTTATGTTCTGCCTTGTAAGCATAGCTGGTGTTTGGGGAAAAGAAGTTAACGGAATTGTATCCCCAGTATTCCAGAAGACGCTTGCCGTTTACGGTACGGGCATTCATGTTCTCGTCGAACTCGAAGATAGGCATCAGCTCCACCGCATTGATTCCCAGTTCTTTGAGGTAAGGAATCTTTTCACGAAGACCGGCAAAAGTTCCCGGGTGTGTGACACCGGAAGAAGCGTCCTGTGTAAATCCGCGGACATGAAGTTCGTAGATGATCAGGTCACTGATCTTACGGGTGGACTGAGGCATGTCTTCCCAGTCGAAAGAATCGCGTACCACACGGGCGTGATAGCTTCCAATCTTCTGCTGTCCCCATTCGCGCTGACCGGCAACGGCTTTGGCATAAGGATCAAGAAGAACTTTTGTCTTATCGAAGATATGGCCTTTTTCCGGTTCATAAGGACCGTCGATGCGGTAGCCGTATTCCAGGTCTTCGATGTCCAGTCCCATGACGATCATGGAATAGACATCACCGATACGACAGGCATTGGGAAAAGGAAGAACTGCGAAAGGCTCCTCTTCTCCGGAGTGGAAAAGAAGAAGCTCGCAGGATGTACCGTGACGGGTATGTGTGGTAAAGTTGACTCCGTTGGAAAGGGGAGTAGCACCATTTAATTCAAAAAAACCGGGACGTACAGGAAATCCCGCGATAATATCTGTGGGCCGGGATGTCAGTGTATTCTCAGAAAGCATAGTCTGATTCTGTGTTTTCATTTCCGGTATCCTCCTTGGTAGAATTTTTTACAAACAAAAAATATTATAACTGATTTTCAGAAAAAAGTACAGGCTGGTAACCTATGAAGTTCACGGGAGTTGACAGAGATTGCAGAAATGTGATAAAAACCTGTACAGAGATGAGGTGAAAAAGTGGAAGAAAAAAGAAGAGAAGAACGGGTGGCCATTTTAAGACAAAGCCGGCTCTGCAGAAACCTGGAAGAAAAAGAACTCCTAAACCTCATGGAGCAGGAAGGAACGGTACGGACTTATTCCAGAGGGGAGCGGATCTTTCAGGAAACAGACCGGCCGGATTCGGTTTACATGCTTCTTAACGGAAGTGTGATCATCGCAAAAGAGACATTTTCCGGAAAAAGGATCCTTCTGGCGCAGCTGGAAAATCCAGGGGCTCTGTTCGGGGAGGTTTATGCCTTTATGGAGAAAGCTTCCTATGATATGTATGTGGAAGCGCTGACGCAGGTTTCCGTTCTGATCATGAGCAGCCGGATCTTTACAGACAGGGAAGAAAATAGTTTAAGCCGGAAACTTCGGGAAAATCTTCTTGAGGTTTTTGCCGGGAAGGCTTACAATATGAACCGGAAGCTTCGGATCCTTGGAAGCGGCAGTCTCCGGGAGCGGATCGTTCGTTTCCTTGTGGAATGCCAGGACAGTGAAGGACAGATCCACATGAATCTTTCCAGAGAAGAGATGGCGGATTATTTAAACATTACCAGGCCGTCTCTTTCCAGAGAACTGGGAAAGATGCAGGAAGAAGGAATCCTGGAACTTGACAGGCGTCAGATCCTTGTGAAAGATCAGGAAAAAATGGAGTTATATCTGTAAGGTAACATATGTTACCGAAGAATCTCCGGGATTTTTGTATGATGTCAGTGAAAACAAAAACATTTGCAGAAATATAAAAATCAGGGAGAGATGATATCATGATAAGAAAGATCGTACACATTGACGAAGAGAAATGCAACGGCTGTGGTGCCTGCACAGCTGCCTGCCACGAAGGAGCTATTGTCATGGCTAGTGGCAAGGCGAAACTGATCCGGGATGATTACTGTGACGGACTGGGAGACTGTCTTCCGGCCTGCCCTGCCGATGCGATCCGCATTATAGAGCGGGAAGCCGCAGATTATGACGCGGAGGCAGTGGAAAAAAGAATGAAGCTTAAGAAAACAGAGGCCTCGATGCCAGCAGGGAAGCCACACGTGTGCCCCGGAAGTATGGCAAGAAGCCTTAATAAAAAGCAGGAACCGCCGGTGCAGGCAGAGCAGAAAGAAGTTCCCCAAAATGCAGGGGAACAGACAAGCCGTCTTGCCCAGTGGCCCGTACAGATCAAACTGGTTCCTGTCAATGCACCATATTTTGAAAATGCACAGCTTCTGATCGCGGCAGACTGTACTGCCTACGCTTATGCAGGTTTTCATGAGAAATTCATGAAAGATCATGTGACGCTGATCGGATGCCCCAAACTGGATGAGGGAGATTATGCAGATAAGCTTGCAGAGATCATAGGAAATAATTCCATCCAGAGTATCCGTATCGTCCGCATGGAAGTTCCCTGCTGCGGAGGCATCGAGACTGCAGTGATCCGTGCCATGGAGCGAAGCGGAAAGATGATCCCATGGCAGGTAGTGACCATTGCCTGTGACGGCACGATCAGGGAGGAGCTGTAAGGAAAGGAATAAAAACAGCATGAGTGAAGAAACACTGGAGATTTCTTTTGATGAAATAGAGAAGGAACGGGAAAAATATCTTCTGGTAGATACCCGTGATAAAGTAACTGTGGAATATGGAATGATCCCGGGAGCGATTTCTGTTCCGGAACAGGAACTGGAAGAACGGGCAGAAGAACTGAAAGGGGATAAAATCCCGGTTCTTTACTGTACCAGAGGACTTTTCAGCCAGGAAGGGGCAGGGATGCTCCGGGAAAAGGGAATTCCCGCACGGAGTCTGAAAGGCGGATATACAGGATGGCTTTTTCAGCAGATGCAGAAAGAGTCCAAGAAAGGGGACAGTGAAGAAACGGAAAATGAGGCAATGGAACAGCGCCGGAAAGATATCGAGCTGAGCATCCGCAAGAAATTCCACAAGCAGCTGTTTTCCAGATTCGCCAGAGGGATCAATGACTATGAACTGGTGAAACCGGGAGATAAGATCGCGGTCTGTATTTCCGGCGGTAAGGATTCCATGTTGATGGCAAAACTGTTCCAGGAACTGAAACGTCATAACAAGTTTCCTTTTGAACTGGTATTTCTTGTGATGGACCCGGGATATAATGAGGCCAACCGTGCGGTGATCGAACACAACGCCAAACTTCTCGGAATTCCTATCACAGTGTTTGAGACTGAGATCTTTGATGCAGTTTACAATGTGGAAAAATCTCCGTGTTATCTCTGCGCCCGTATGCGAAGAGGATATCTTTACAGTAAGGCAAAGGAACTTGGATGCAACAAGATCGCTCTTGGCCATCACTATGATGATGTGATCGAGACGATCCTGATGGGAATGCTTTATGGAGCACAGGTACAGACTATGATGCCGAAACTCCACAGCACAAACTTCGAGGGGATGCAGCTGATCCGCCCCATGTATCTGATCCGTGAGGCAGATATCAAGCACTGGAGAGACTACAATGACCTGCATTTTATCCAGTGTGCCTGCAAGTTCACTGATACCTGTACTACCTGCCGTACAGACGGCACCAGTGTTTCCAAGCGAATGGAGATCAAAAATCTCATTGCGGAGCTTAAGAAGGTAAATCCCCATATTGAAAGTAATATTTTCCGAAGTGTGGAAAACGTGAATCTTCATACAGTCATTGCCTATAAAAAAGACGGCGTGAAACATTCCTTCCTGGAAGGATATGACGACTGAAAGATATAAATAATAAAAGCTGCCACCGGAGTTATGGGCCTGTTTGAGGCTTATGGTTCCGGAAGGCAGCTTTTGCTTTTTGAGTATATGGAATTATGGGGTAAATGCGTATTGAGAACATTTACGTAATCTATATGTTCTGCTTTGCAGAATGCTGGGCGCGGGCTTTTTCCCGCTGCCTGGTAAGATCATAATATTCATTAGAGACGATCCCACGGCTGGAAAGCGCTTCGTAAGTTTTCTGCTGTGCAGGGGTCATTTTCATTCCGATGGTGGAATTGACATCTGTCAGCACGCAGCCTGTTTTTTCTACCAGCCAGAAAAGAGCGGAATCATCATCCGGGATCATTTTCCAGATTTCATTTTCCGTATATGGTAAAAGGGCCATAAGGGTCTTCAAATGTCCGTCCTGGATTAGGCGGTAATCCCCATCCGGCATGATGATGCCGTCACCGTAGAGTTCTTTTTTCTTTTCCATTTCTTTCAGAAGTTCTTCTGTAAGTTTCATGATCGGCTCCTTGAGATTTGCTGCTTGGGGCAGCTTTTTTGTGCTGTTTTAACCGAATCAAGGAAGTCCCCTGCGGGGTTGCGAATATCCGTTTGACTACGAGTTAAAAAAATAACGAACAGCGCCTATATTGTATGAAGAGAAGATCAAAATGTCAATAGGTTAAAAAATATTTTTAGCTGTTTAACAAGAGTTACAATTGTGCAATATGGATATTTTTTCGGAATGATGCGTTAAATCTATGTAAAATTCGTCGTAAAACAGGGACTCCTGTGGTATAATAAGAATATTCAAAAAATTCGAGGAAGGACGATGCAGATGTTAAAAAACTGGAACCCGGAACAGATTCCGGAAAAAGAGGATATCAAAGTGCGTTTAAGTGCTGCAAGAACCAGATTATATGAGCTGCAGATGGCTCTAAAGGAGCATAAGATTCCGGTGATCGTGTTGTTTGAAGGCTGGGGAGCTTCCGGAAAAGGCAGTACCATAAGTAAAGTGATCAAGAATATCGATCCCCGTTTTTTTAAAGTCGCAACTATGTCAGCGCCTACAGAAGAGGACCTTCGGAAACCATTTCTTTACCGGTATTTTAAGGAGATCCCGGAAGCCGGTAAATTTACATTCCTGGATTCCGGATGGATGGATCAGACCTGCCGGGAGCGCATGGACAAAAAACTGAAAGGGGATGATTATGTAAAACGGGTTGACAGCATCCGCAGATTTGAACGGCAGCTGACGGATAACGGATACGTACTTCTGAAATTCTTTATGCAGATCGACCGGAAAGATCAGGAGAAACGTATGGGCATCCTTCTGGAAAGCAAAGATACCCGATGGAGAGTGAATGAATACGATCTCTGGCAGAATGATCACTACAAGAAATGCAGAAAAGTTTTTGACCAGTATATGCAGGATACCAACACTTCTTCTGCTCCGTGGTATATCGTAGATGCCAGTGACCGGAAATGGGCGGAATTACAGGTACTGGAAACCATGATCAGCAACATCGAGGTTGCCATGGAGAACAGCAAACATGCTGTGCCGATTCTCCAGAATGTTTTTCCTCTGGTGGAGATGCCGAAATTAAGCGAGATCCCTCTGGATGGAAAAGAAGTGGGAGACGAAGAGTACAAGGCAGAGCTTAAAGAACTCCAGGCGAAGCTCGGAAGCCTGCATAATCGGCTCTACCGCAAAAGAGTGCCGGTGATCATCACCTATGAAGGTTGGGATGCTGCCGGAAAAGGCGGAAATATCAAGAGGATCACGGAAGCTCTTGATCCCCGTGGTTTTGAGGTACATCCCATCGCCAGCCCGGAACCTCATGAAAAAGCCCGTCATTATCTGTGGCGTTTCTGGACAAGGTTGCCTAAAGATGGACACATTGCCATATTTGACCGGACCTGGTATGGAAGAGTGATGGTGGAAAGACTGGAAGGTTTTTGCAGTGAGAACGACTGGAGACGTGCATACAATGAGATCAATGAATTCGAGAAGGAACTTTCCGACTGGGGTGCTGTGATCGTGAAATTCTGGGTCCACATTGATAAAGATACCCAGCTTGCAAGATTTAATGACCGCCAGAACAATCCGGAAAAACAGTGGAAGATCACAGATGAGGACTGGAGAAACCGTGAAAAATGGGATCAGTATGAAACCGCAGTGGATGAAATGCTGCAAAAGACCAGTACTGTTTATGCGCCATGGCATATCCTGGAATCGGTAGACAAAAAATATGCAAGGCTGAAAGCACTTCGGATCGTGATCGAAGAAATTGAGAAAGCGCTGAAATAACAGAAAACAGAAGTTGCCTGTGAATGCCCGTTTTATGCGGGTATAGACATGGAATCAACATAAAAAAATGCGGCAGGGTAACGGACATTATTTTATAAAAAGTTTTATAAAAGAGTGCCGGTGTATATTCTGCCGCAATGATTTTGTTATGGGTTACATAGTCAATGCAGATGGTTTTATCTGTCTGGTATAGCGTTTTGGTTAATTCCTGAGATAATTCCGCATACTGCGAAGGGCATGTTTTTCCAGGCGGCTGACCTGGGCCTGGGAGATCCCGATCTCATCGGCAACTTCCATCTGGGTTTTTCCTTCGTAGAAGCGGAGATCAATAATGTGTCGTTCCCGTTCTCCCAGCCGGTTCATGGCGTCCCGGAGAGAAATATCTTCCACCCAGTTTTCCTCCCGGTTCTTTTTGTCGCTGATCTGATCCATGACATAGAGAGTATCTCCTCCTTCGGAATACACCGGCTCAAAAAGGCTCACCGGGCTCTGGATCGCATCCATGGCATAGACGATCATTTCCTTGTCAATGCCGATCTCATCAGCGATCTCCGCGATGGTAGGCTCTTTGAGATGCTGCCGCATATAGTTTTCCCTGGTGTAGATGGTTTTGTAGGCGATATCCCGCAGAGAGCGGCTGACCCGTATGCTGTTGTTATCCCGGAGATATCTTCGGATCTCACCGACGATCATAGGAACTGCATAGGTAGAAAACTTTACCTGAAGGGTGGTATCAAAATTATCGATTGCTTTGATCAGGCCGATACAGCCGATCTGAAAAAGGTCATCTGGATTTTCACTGCTGTTCTGAAAACGGCGGATCACGCTTAAAACAAGCCGCAGATTGCCTTTGATGTACAATTCTCTGGCTTCTTCATCGCCAGCTTTGATTCTTTTGAAGAGCTCATCCTTTTCTTCCTGGTTGAGAACAGGAAGCGTTGAGGTATTTACTCCGCAGATTTCAACTTTATTCAGTGCCATCTTAGAATCCTCCTTGTCTTGTCAGTACATTAAGATGATTCTCAGAGGGCGGTTGAAATATACTTTTCCGGGGAAAATATAAAAAATAAAGGGCCTTGACAAATGTAGTCGGTTCAGTCTCCTCCCAGCCGTTTTTCATCACGGAAATCAACAAGGATGATATCTTCACCAATCTGGCGGATGCAGTCCCAGGGGATGATGCATTCACTTTCTTTTGAAAAACACCAGCAGAATTTCCCGGGTTCCGGCATGATCAGGGCTTTCAGCCGGGCGGTTTCACAGCAGAATTCCACATCAAGAGGACAGCCAAGGCTACGGCAGGTGTGGATATTGATCACTTCTTTCTGTTTCAGTTCGCAGATACGCATAAAATTCATCACCTGATATGATTTTATGGAAAATCTGTAAAATTTAT
>UMDY01014385.1_pt1 | contig 12505 bp, 9 predicted proteins | sample 1964591 | NCBI WGS metagenome assembly UMDY01 (sample SAMEA4836004, study PRJEB28245) | human gut metagenome | biome: gut microbiome; material: fecal sample | place: Denmark | collected 2008
GTCTCGTCCGTATTTTCCAATGTCACCGTATAAGCCAGCTGGTTATAAGCTAACGTTTTTCCATTACAGTCATAAATATTACCTCTTGCACCACTGATTTCTATCGTCTTTTTTATTTTGTAATTAAAGTTTGCTAAATGTTCGTTACCCTGTATAATCTGCAAAACAAAAAGACGATAAATAAGGAGGCAGAATAACACCATCAGCAGTACTCCCATGATTATAATACGATTTGAAAGCAGCTCTATAATCTGTCCTCTTAATTTTGTTTTATCTTTTTCCTGCTTTTTCTTGAACTTAAACAAAATCTGCACCCCTCTTTTCGTTCTTATCCAGCCAATCATTTATCCTTAATAAAATCTGGTAGCATACAAGCCCTACCGCTACGGTATATACCATTTCCGGGAGAATAATATTCTTAAGGTAGTAAATAATCCGCAAATGATTCTGTAAAAGTCCGCAGAGAATATACATAATAAATCCATAAATCAAATCATTCACTCCGATTAAAACGAGAGGAAGAATATTATCATCAGAATAATAAATCCGATTAAAAAATCCATCTACGAAACCGAATACCATATATAAAAAGGCAAATCCACCGATTGTCGAACCGTAAAAAATATCCATCAGCAGACCACTGAAGAAGCCAACAATCATTCCTGGTTTCTGTCCGCGCATTACCGCTACTGAGGAAATAAGAATAAGTAAAATATTTGGCGTGATTCCTGCTAACTTAATCAACTCAAACACAGATGTCTGTAATATAAAACAAATAAATACCAGCACTGCTGTCACAATTCCTCGTTTCATAATAAATCCCTTCTTACACAAATGGCGGAAAGAGAAATATCTGTACGATACTCTTATTTCCGCCTGATTTATCCTTTAATCTGCACTGTCGCTGTCTGCGGGAACTTCTTTTAACTGTGTGATGACCAACACATCCTCGATATGCTGAAAATCCACAAATGGAGTTACCTTAGCAGACTTTGTAAGATTGGAGGAGTCTGTGGAAATCTTGCTTACTGTTCCGATTTTGATTCCCTCTAAGTACTTAGAACTGATATGTGACGTAACCAGCTCCTCTCCCTCTTTCATATCTGCATCTTTACTAATATAGGTCACATCAATTGTGCCATCTTTTTGCACAGACTCGCTGTTTCCCTGTACAACACAGGTGTCTCCTGCCTGTGAAGACTTTGCACTGACACTACTGCTATCATTAATGATAGAACATACTTTAGCATAGGTACGGCCAGTCTCTGTCACAATTCCTACCAGCCCGCCATCCGCTATAACGTTCATATTCACCTTAATTCCATCTTTGGAACCTTTATTAATAACAAATGTGTTATACCAGTTGCCGCTTCCTTTACTGATGACTCTTGCGCCAACCTTCTTGTACTGAGAATAGGCCTTGTCTATCTTCAAGAGCTTCTGCAGATTATTTAATTCTTTTTCGTTGGTACTTAAAGTTTCGTTTTCCTGTGTTAACTCTCTGACTTTTTCATTAAGCTTTGCATTCTCTTTTTTTAGTTCTTTCATACTCTTAAAAGAGCCAGCATGATCGCCTACCCATACACCAAAAGAGTTAATTCCGTCCTGCATTGGGATTACTACTGTTTCTGCAACCGCAGAGAGAGGTTTCACTGCATCTTTTAATACTGCACTGACTGACAGAAGCAATATGCAGATGATTGTCAGAAAGACAAGCATCGTTTTGGGTGAAAACTCAAAATTATGACGATTTTTCATAGTACCACTCCCTGATTAGTGAAAATCAGAATCCTGTAAATTATGAGCCAGTCTTTCATAATCCGGATTTTCCATGATCATTCCAAGTCCTTTTACTACAGTAAGTTCTGGCTCTTCCATCTTCATAATAGAAAGACCTGTCTCCTGCTGAATAAGAAGATCAAGATTCTTGATATGTGTAGAACCACCAGTCATACATACACCATCATGCATGATATCCATAGATAATTCTGGCGGAGTTTTCTCTAAAATAAACTTGATTGCATCAATGATAGAAGAAAGGCTTTCTGACATTGCCTCAAAAATCAGATGATTTGTAACAGTTACCTTATTAGGAAGTCCCGTAATAAGATTACGTCCCATTACATCATAGGTAATCTCCTCATCCTCTTTGATACCGCTGGCAAGCTGCATTTTCAGTCTCTCTGCACTCTTCATACCAATCACAAGATTATGCTTTTTCTTTACAGTCTGCTGGATTGCCTCATCAAACTTTGTTCCACCAATTTTTAAGAGACGGCTCTGCACGATTCCTCCAAGACTGATCAGACTGATTTCTGTTGTATCTGCTCCAATATTAACAATAAGACGGCCGGTTGCATCCATTACGTCAAGTCCTGCACCAAGTGCATCTGCGATTGGCTTCTCCACAATACGAATCTTCTTTGTCTTTAAAGAAGAACTTGCGATCAGGTCATAGAATGCACGTTTCTCTACTTCTGTAATATCAGATGGTACTGCGATATAAAACTCTGCGTTACCGCCGGCAGCAAGACCTTCTGCAAACTTTTTGCCATGCATTCCTTTAAAATAAAGCTGGATCATCGTCTGCATCGCTGTAAAATCAGCAATAACACCGTTGATGATCGGCTGTTTTACTTCAATGTTCTTCGGTGCTTTCTCATACATAGAATATGCTTCATCACCTAATGCTAATGGTTCTTTTTTCTTCACCATAGCAATCATGTTCTTCTGATGTAAAATTACTCCTGCAGCTTTCTGGTAAATTTTGATGGAATTCGTTCCCATATCAATTCCATATATTTTTTCAGACATTGGTATGTCTCCTTTCGTTAGCATTTATACATGAAACAAATGCGGCATTACCGCATTTGTTTCTACTCTTTGTCAGCGTACTTTTAAAATCCTTTATACCTGATTTTAAAAGTACATTTATCCTCACATCATCTGCTGTTCTCTTAAGCTGGTATAACACTTATCCCCTATAATGATATGATCAGAAAGCGGAATCCCCAGGAGTTCTCCCGCCTCTTTTATCTGTTTTGTAATCACAAGATCTTCTCTGCTTGGTTCTGGACATCCCGACGGATGATTATGAATCAAAATCATGTAAACTGCCTCGTACCGAAGCGCCTCCACAAAAATGGTCCGAACCGGAACCCAGGAACTGTTCGCTGTTCCTTTCGACAGTAAAATCTCTTTCATCAGCCTGTGCCGTCCATCCAAAAGAAGAAGCATTACCTTTTCAACACAAAGATGCCGCATCTCTTCCATATAATAAGACGCAATATACTCTGGCGAGCTAAAATCACTCTCTTCTTTAATAGAAGCTCTTGCCAGACGTTTCGACAACTCCAGTGCACACAAAATCTCAATTGCCTTGACATTCCCTATTCCCGGAATCGTCTTTAACATCTCCATATCCAGATGATACAAGCCTGCCAATCCTTTATAAACAGGATGTCTGTCCAAAAGTGCAAATGCAAGTTCTAATGCCGAGTAGTTCTTCGTTCCACAACGGATAAGTACGGCAAGTAATTCTCCGTCTGTAAGGCTCTCTGCTCCTGCCTTCAAACACTTCTCATATGGACGTTCTGTTTCCGGGCGCTGCTTCATCGTTACTGACTGTCTTTCCATATTGGTCCCTCCTGAATTCTCTCCAGACACGGACACGCTGATTGAAAATATTTTACCATAAAAACAAACTTTTGTATATAGGGTTCAAGGGTAGGTTTCGTTAACTTTCTGTGTCATTTATTAAGATATTTTTAAGTTTTCCTGTCTCATATATTTTTTGCAGAGACATCATAATTCCATATTTGGCATGTTCCCATGTAAGTCCGCCCTGGAAATAAACGGCATATGGTTCTTTCATCGGACCATCTGCGCTAAGTTCAATCGAGGAACCGGAAACAAATGCTCCCGCAGCCATAATTACCTGTGCATCATATCCTGGCATATCCCACGGTTCTGGACGAACAAAACTGTCTACCGGTGCGGCCGCCTGAATTCCCTCACAGAAAGCTACCATCAGTTCTGGATCATGGAATTCTACTTCCTGAATAATATCATGACGGCTCTCCTTGCTGTCAGGAATTACTTTAAATCCTAACTTTTCATAAATATTTGCCGCAAAAACCGCACCCTTTAACGCGCCCTTTACAACTGTTGGTGCTAAGAAAAGTCCCTGTGTAAGTGAAGTTGTAACGCCAAGCGTTGCTCCCACCTCTTTGCCAAGTCCAGGAGAAGTCAGACGGTAAGCTGCCCTGTCGATACATTCCTTTGTTCCACAAAGATAACCGCCGATTGGAGCAAGTCCGCCACCCGGATTCTTAATCAGAGAACCGACAATCAAGTCTGCTCCTACCTGTGATGGTTCCTCAATCTCAACGAACTCTCCATAACAGTTATCTACCATACAGAGTACATCTGGTTTTCTTTCCTTAATAAAATGAATCAACTCTCCAATTCTTTTTACAGAAAGAGTCGGGCGGGAGGCATAGCCTTTGGAACGCTGAATAGTAACAAGCTTTGTTTTTTCATTTAATGCCTTCTCAATACCATCCCAGTCAAACTCACCATCTGGCAGCAAATCTACCTGACGGTAACTGATGCCATATTCTGCAAGAGAGCCATTGGACGGACGAATCCCTATAACTTCTTCCAACGTATCATATGGCTTGCCTACAGGGGATAACAGTTCATCTCCTGGTCTAAGCTGGCTCATTAATGCAAGCGCAAGCGCATGTGTTCCACAGGTAATCTGTGGTCTTACCAATGCATCTTCTGTTCCAAATACATCAGCATAAATCTTTTCTAATGTCTCTCTTCCAATATCATTATATCCATAGCCAGTTGTCGGTGCAAAGCAAGCCTCACTTAAATGATTTTTCTGCATCGCACGGAGCACCTTCATCTGATTACATTCTGCAGTTTTATCTATAGATAAAAAGCGGTCTTTTAATTCTTCCTCTACTTTCATGCAAAAGTCGTAGACCGGCTTTGCGATTCCCATCTGTGCATAATACTCTTCCAGTATCTTATCTCTTTGTTCCATTACAGATTCCTTTCTCTTTTATTATATTTAAAACAGAATCAAGCAGGTTCTTTTCCTGTTCATATTCCTTTTTATTCAGCCAGACAACTTCTTTTTCCCGTCGAAACCAGGTAAGCTGTCTTTTTGCAAAACGTCTTGTATCTCTTTTGACTTTATCGACAGTCTCCTCTAAAGACATCTCCCCATCAAAATAATCAAAAAACTCTTTATAGCCAAGTCCCTGCATGGATACAAGATCCTTTGTGTATCCTTCTTCTATCAATCCTTTTACTTCCTCAAGAAGCCCGTCCTCCATCATCAGATCGACACGTCTGTTGATGCGGTCATACAGCACTTCTCTATCGTGATATAATACAAAATACGCAAAATTATAAGGGGAGTCTTTCTGCCTTTGTTCCTTATTATGCTCCGATAACTTATGTCCGGTCTCTTTATGGTATTCGAGTGCCCGGATTACTCTTTTTACATTATTAAAATGTACAATCTGTGCATATTCCGGGTCAACTTCCTTAAGAATTTCGTAAAGATATTCTTTTCCTTTTTCTTTCGCAAGCTGTTCTAATTCCTTTCGGTAACTCTCCTTTTCTTCATGCTCTGAAAAGTCAATATCATAAAGCAACGCCTGAATGTAAAACCCAGTTCCCCCGACAATGATCGGGATATGACCTGCAGCATAAATCTTCTCCATCGCAGCTTTCGCTCTTTCTACAAAAACAACGACGTTGAATTCTTCTGATGGATCAAATTCATCTACCAGATAATGCGGCACTCCGTCCATTTCTTCCGGACGAATCTTTGCTGTACCGATATCCATCTTTTTATACACCTGCATGGAATCTGCACTGATAATCTCTCCGCCAATACTTTTTGCCAGACCAATAGAAAGCTTTGTCTTTCCGGCGGCTGTCGGTCCGGTTAATATAATAAGAGGTTTTTTCTGTTCCACAACCATCCCCCTCTACTGTACTCGCTTAAACTTTTTTTCTAATTCATACTTTGTCATAGAAATAATCGTTGGACGGCCATGTGGACACTGATATGGATTATCGAGCTTCATAAGCTGATCCATCAGTGCATCCATTTCCTGATAAGACATGGCTGTATTACCCTTTACGGCTGCCTTGCAAGCCATCGTTGCCAATCTGTCTGTGATCATTTCTAAATTCATCTTACCACTGTTTTCCTCAATCTGGTCAAAAATTTCGATAAACAGCTCCTGTGGGTCAATTCCGAGCAGATTCGCCGGAACCCCACGAATACAATACTCGTTTCCGCCGAATTCTTCAATAAGAAATCCAAGTTTTTTGAAAGATTCTTCACAAATCTTAAACTTCTGCTGTTCTTTTATGCTAAAAGTAAGAATGACCGGAGGGGCAACCATCTGCTGGACAATTGTATTATTTTCCAAATCTTTCTTTAACTTCTCATACATTACCTTTTCATGTGCCGCATGCTGATCTACAAAAAACAGCTTCTCATCAAATTCTACCAGCCAGTAGGTGCGGAACACCTGCCCGATGATACGGTGCTTTGGACGGGCTTCTTCGGAAAGGAGCGGAACATCGGCGAAGCTCATTTGGGTGCCTTTTCCGTAAGTATCTGCTTCTTTCAGGAGTTCTTTCTGTCCACTTGGCTTTTTATCCTGTTTTATTTGTCTGTCATCACTTTCCGAATATTCTTCAGCTTTTGCAGTACTTTCATCCATTGATTTTGGAATCACATCATCAATCTCTTTTTTGATTGCGTTGTTCTCTCCGACATGCAGTCGGGCAATTCTTTCTTCTATCGAACTTCTTCGATTTGAAATTTCTGTTGCTTTTTCTGAATTTTCACCGTGTACCCCTGAATAACTATCGACACTTCCAGACATATTTCCCGTAGTGTTTTGGGCAGGATTTTGTGCATTATTCCCGTCATTGCCCTTGACAGAATCTCGCACATTATTTTCCATACTATTTTTTGCTAAAACAGATCCCCTTTGCTCTGCAGCATCTCCCTGCTCTTTTCTCTTCTCAATCTCTCGAATCTTTTCTTGAGAGAGAGAGGAAAAACGCTCTTCAATCGCCCGTCTCTTTCTTTCAAATGGCTCTGGAATCTTCTTTACGCTTTCTTTTCCTTTCTTATCATTACCGATCCCTACTTTGGGAATCAGTTCTTTTTTTACAAAGCTGCTTCGAACTGCACTCATCACAGAGGAATACAGTTCTTCCGCATTTCGAAAACGCATCTCCATCTTTGCCGGGTGAACATTGGCATCAAAACAATGCGGGTCCATCGAAATCATTAAAGCTGTAAACGGGAACTTATGCACCATTGCATGTCCTTTATAACCTTCCTCAATCGCCTTGCTGATGATATTATTTTTCAGATAACGGCCGTTTACAAAATAATTCTCATAATTTCGATTTCCTCGGGAAATAACCGGCTTTCCGATATAACCGTCTACCAGAATTCCGTTTTCATTTCCCTTTACAGGAAGAAGATTCATCGCTACATCTCTTCCGAAAATATTGTAGATCACATCTTTTAGATTTCCGTTACCGGAAGTAGATATTTTATTTTTATTATCACAGATAAACTTAAAAGAAATATCTGGATGGCTCAAGGCAAGACGCTGGATAAAGGATTCTACATAACCTGCCTCGGTCATTTTTGATTTTAAGAACTTTCTTCTTGCCGGTGTGTTAAAGAAAAGATTACGGATGATAAAAGTAGTTCCTTCAGGACATCCAATTTCATCATAGCTCTTTTCTTCTCCACCCTCTATCACATAGCGGATACCAGAAATTCCTTCATCTGTTTTCGTTACCAGTTCTACTTTGGCAACCGATGCGATACTCGATAAAGCTTCGCCTCGAAAACCAAGAGACACAACGGTCTCTAAATCACTCGCAGAGCGGATCTTGCTGGTCGCATGAGGAAGAAAAGCCTTTCGAACCTGTTCTTTCTCAATGCCGCAGCCGTTATCTGTAATTCGTATAAAATCAATACCGCCGCCTTTGATTTCTACGGTAACTGCTGTGGAGTTGGCATCTACAGCATTTTCTACAAGCTCTTTTACAATAGAAGACGGTCGTTCAACAACTTCTCCGGCAGCAATCTGATTAATTGTACTCTGGTCAAGAACTCTTATCTCTGGCATAATTTCTCCCTTCTGACATTTTTATCTTTTCTCTATTATTCCATCACTTTTTATTTTTATGATCTCAATGCATTCATTATTATAGATATATCACTATGTTTGTATTAGGGAATAAACATACTATGTAACAGTCAATTTACTTACACTTCTTCTGCAACTCGTAAAGCTGATTCATTGCTTCCATCGGTGTCATATTACTGATATCTAACTTCTTCAATGTTTCTTCTACTTCACTTTTCTTTGGCTGTTCCGCAACCATTCCCATCGTATCAAACAGGGAAATCTGTACTGGTTCTACCTCTTCTGTATGTTTCTTTCCAATATTTTTTGTATTCGCTGTAATATCAGACTCTTCTAGTTCTGCTGCGATTTCCTTTGCTCTTTCTATAACAACTTCTGGAACGCCTGCAAGCTTGGCAACCTGAATACCATAACTCTTATCAGCACTTCCCTTAATAATCTTACGCAGGAAAATAATCGTATCACCTTTTTCCTGTACGGCAATGCAGTAATTATTAACACCTGGAAGCTTACCTTCTAATTCAGTAAGTTCATGATAGTGAGTCGCAAATAGTGTTTTCGCACCAGATAGTGAAGAACCAGCTATGTACTCTACAACTGCCCACGCAATAGAAAGTCCATCAAAAGTACTTGTTCCTCGTCCGATTTCATCAAGAATCAGGAGACTGTCCTTTGTCGCATGACGCAAAATATTGGCAACCTCACTCATTTCCACCATAAAGGTACTCTGCCCAGACGCTAAGTCATCAGAGGCACCTACTCTTGTGAAAATACGGTCCACGAGACCAATGTTAGCAGACTTTGCCGGAACAAAAGAACCAATCTGTGCCATCAGTACGATAAGCGCAGTCTGTCTCATATAGGTAGACTTTCCTGCCATATTCGGTCCGGTAATAATATCCACACGATTCTTTTTATGGTCAAGCAGCGTATCATTGGCCACAAAAAGTTCCCCAGACATCATTTTTTCTACAACTGGATGGCGGCCATCTTTAATGTCGATAACTCCTCTCTGATTCAGTGTTGGTCTTACATACTGGTTTGTCTCTGCGACAAGCGCAAGAGAAGCAAACACGTCTGTCCATGCAATCACACTTGCCGTCTTCTGGATTCGCTCCATCTCAGCAGCAAGTTTTTCACGGATTGCCACATAGGTCTCATATTCTAAAGCGTACAACCTATCTTCCGCTCCAAGAATCGTTCTTGCAAGTTCGGACAGTTCTTCTGTTGTATAACGTTCTGCATTGGCAAGTGTCTGACGGCGAATATAGTACTCTGGCACTAAATCTTTATAAGAATTGGTTACCTCTATATAATAGCCAAACACTTTATTATAACGCACACGGAGATTTTTAATTCCTGTCTTTTCACGCTCTCGTTCTTCTAACTCGGCAAGCCAGGTTTTTCCATCGGTCTTTGCCTTCTTCAAATGATCAATTTCCTCATCAAATCCTTCTTTGATGATGCCGCCTTCCTTGATTGGGATTGGTGGGTCTTCCTCAATTGATGCCTCCAGTAACTCATGAAGATCTTCTAATGTATCCAAATCCCCGGCCATTTTAGCAAGAACCCCTTTACTGAACTGTGCAAGAATATCCTTGATATATGGCAGATACTGAATCGATGTCTTAAAAGAAATCAAGTCTCTTGGGTTCGCACTACGATAACTTACTTTCATTGTAAGACGTTCTAGATCATAGATAGAATTCATGTACTCACGAAGTTCTTCACGCGCCATAAGATTATCTTTTAACATTTCCACCGCATCCAGTCTGTCCTGAATCGCTGTTTTATGAATCAGTGGCTGTTCGATCATCTTACGGAGCATTCTCGCTCCCATCGCTGTTTTTGTCTTATCAAGCACCCACAAAAGACTTCCTTTTTTTCCTTTTTCTCTCAACGTCTCACAAAGCTCTAAGTTTCTTCTCGTAGAACTATCGATCACCATATAATTTTCTGTGGAATACACTTTTAATTCCATTAAATGTGAAAGAGAATTCTTCTGAGTTTCATGAAGATACTGTAATAACGCACCACTTGCAATCACACCAAACGGATAATCCGTAAGACCGATTCCTTCTAAATTCGCAAGATTATACTGTTCTTTAATTAACATTTCACAATTATCTTTTTCAAAATAATAACTTGCAACCGGAGAAATAACTGCGCCGACCTTATCCTTGATAAAGTCAAAGTCCATGCCGCAGATACAAAATGCATCATTGCAGATAATCTCTGATGGCTGGAACTTATTCATCTCATCAAAAAGTGCGTCCTGATGTTCAACCTGCGTTGTTCGAAATTCACCGGTAGACAAATCACACACACCGATTCCGAACAGGTCATCTTCACAGAACACACTCATAATGAAATTATTTTTTGACTCATCAAGGCTCTGGGTCATAACATTGGTTCCCGGTGTAACTACACGGATAACATCCCTCTTTACAATTCCTTTGGCAGCCTTTGGATCCTCCACCTGCTCACAGATGGCAACACGAAATCCTTTCTCTACTAACTTATTAATATATGGTTCACAGGAATGGAAAGGCACCCCGCACATAGGCGCCTTTTCTTCCTGGCCACAATTTTTCCCAGTAAGAGTGATCTCTAACTCTCTTGACGCGGTAAGCGCATCCTCATAAAACATTTCATAGAAGTCTCCCAGACGATAAAACAAAATACAATCTTTATATTTATTCTTTATCTGGAAATACTGTTCCATCATCGGAGTCAGTTTAGCCATTGACGCTCAACCTCCCCAGATAATAGAATCCTTTGGATTCCTCTAATACAACAGGAACAATCTTTCCAATTAAAGAAGCATCTCCCTTAAAATGTACGACGCTGTTATTAGATAATCTTCCGGTAACCATTGTATCATCTTTCTCATCAATTTCTTCTACTAACACCAGTTCTGTATTACCAGTAAGCTTACCATTTTGCTCTTTTGCCGCCTCATTTACTACTTTTAATAAGCGGTCAAATCTTTCATGTACCACATCGTCTGGCACCTGGTCTGGCATTTTTGCCGCCGGAGTTCCAGAACGTTTAGAATAAATAAAGGTAAATGCACTATCGTATTTTGCCTTTCTCACGACATCAAGTGTCTCCTGAAAATCTTCCTCTGTTTCTCCCGGAAAACCTACGATAATATCTGTTGTAATCGCAATATCAGGCACAGCGGTACGAATCTTATCTACCAGCTCAAGATAATGCTCTTTTGTATATTTTCTATTCATTAACTTCAAAATACGACTGCTTCCTGACTGTACTGGCAAATGAAGATGCTTACAAATCTTCTTGGAATGTGCCATTACCTCAATAAGCTCATCAGACAAATCCTTTGGATGAGAAGTCATAAAACGAATTCTCTCGATTCCCTCTACCTCTTCTACCATTGTAAGAAGCTTTGCAAAACTGATTGGATTCTCCAAGTTCTTACCATAGGAGTTTACATTCTGTCCAAGAAGCATGACTTCCACAACACCCTCGGATGCTAACTTCTTCACCTCTGCTACAATATCTTCCGGCTTTCTGCTTCGCTCTCTTCCTCTTACATAAGGAACGATACAGTAACTACAGAAGTTATTACAGCCAAACATAATATTTACGCCAGCCTTAAATCCAAACTTACGGTCACTTGGCAGGTCCTCAATAATCTGGTCTGTCTTCTCCCAGACATCAAATACTCTCTTTCTTCCAGAAAGGCATTCATATAAAAGCTCTGCCAGCTTAAAAATATTGTGAGTTCCAAAAACCACATCGACAAACTTGAATGTTGTCTTTACCTTTTCCTGTTCCTCCGGCTCCTGCATCATACAGCCACACATGGCAATAACCATCTCTGGATTCTTCTTTTTATAATTCTTTAAAGCACCAAGTCTTCCATAAACACGAACATTCGCATTCTCACGAACTGTACAAGTATTATAGTAGACAAAGTCAGCCTTTTCTGTGTCCGCTTTCACATAACCGATATCCTCAAGAATACCATTTAACTTCTCAGAATCCTTAAAATTCATCTGGCATCCAAAAGTCTGATCATAGAATGTCAGCTTACGTCCAATCTCTAATTCTCTTTCCTTTATAATCTCTCTACACTTTGCAATAAAATACCGCTGTCTCTCCGGTTCCTGTTCCGGTGCAGGCGCGGTCGTATCAATTAATTCATAGTTTATATTCGTCATTATAATTATTTAACCTCCAAGTGTGTAAAATCAACTTTTTACGCAGATAGAGATATTATAGGATAACTTTTTTTATTTTTCAAGAAAAAAGTACTT
>UMDY01033046.1_pt1 | contig 12316 bp, 10 predicted proteins | sample 1964591 | NCBI WGS metagenome assembly UMDY01 (sample SAMEA4836004, study PRJEB28245) | human gut metagenome | biome: gut microbiome; material: fecal sample | place: Denmark | collected 2008
TCAAAGAAAAATACAAGAATTCCGGATAAGAGACCCAACAAAGGAAACAGGAGGAAACGAACATGATCAAAATTACATTCATGGGAGCAGGAAGCACGGTTTTCGCAAGAAATGTACTTGGCGATTGTATGTGCACACCGGCACTTCGCGAGAGCGAGATCGCACTTTATGATATTGACGAGAAGAGACTGGAGGATTCCAGAATTATCTTAAGTGCCATCAACCACAACGTAAACGAGGACCGCGCAGTGATCAAAACATATCTCGGTGCAGAGAACCGTAAAGATGCACTTCGCGATGCAGATTTCGTAGTCAATGCCATTCAGGTAGGCGGTTATGAGCCATGTACAGTAACAGACTTTGAGATCCCGAAGAAATACGGCATCAAACAGACCATCGCAGATACTCTGGGAATCGGCGGAATCATGCGTGCACTTCGTACCATTCCGGTTCTGGAAGAGTTTGCACGGGACATGGAAGAAGTATGCCCGAACACTTTGTTCCTGAATTACTCCAATCCGATGGCAATGCTCACCGGTTATATGCAGCGTTTCACAAAGATTCGTACAGTAGGTCTTTGCCACAGTGTTCAGGTCTGCTCCCAGAAGCTTCTTGAGGGAATGGGAATGGAAGACAAGCTTGAGGGACGTACCGAGCTGATCGCAGGTATCAACCACATGGCATGGCTTCTTGAGATCCATGACAAAGATGGAAACGACCTGTACCCGGAGATCCGCAGAATTGCAGAGGAGAAGAATACATCCGGTGAGAAACATGAGGATATGGTACGTTATGAGTACATCCGTCATCTTGGCTACTACTGCACAGAGTCCAGTGAGCACAATGCAGAGTATAATCCGTTCTTCATTAAATCCAAATATCCGGAGATGATCGAGGAGTTCAATATTCCGCTTGACGAATATCCGAGAAGATGTATCAAACAGATCGAGGGCTGGGAAAAAGAGCGCGAGGATATCCTCAAGGATGGCAAGATCGGCCATGAGAGAAGTAAAGAGTATGCTTCTTATATCATGGAGGCTGTTGTTACAAACACACCGTACAAGATCGGTGGAAATGTTCTTAACAACGGTTACATCGATAACCTTCCGTCGGATGCTTGCGTAGAGGTTCCATGCTATATCGACGGAACCGGTGTACATCCGGTAAAAGTGGGCAAGCTTCCTACACAGCTGGCAGCTATGAATTCATCCAATGTCAGCCCGCAGCTCCTTGCTATTGAGGCAGCAGTGACCAAAGACCGCCAGAAAATCTATCAGGCAGCCATGATGGACCCGCACACAGGTGCAGAGCTGAACATCAAAGACATCCAGGCAATGTGTGATGAGCTGATCGAGGCACATGGGGATTATATGAAGATGTACCGCTAAATATAAGGTACATCAGGGGACTGGAGAATAGTTTTAACAAATATGGAGAAGGCGTTTTTTCTGAACAAAGACAGCAAGGCGGAGCAAAAGGCCCGCTTTACGATAAGGCAGAAACGTTGAGATAAAAAAGCAGTATATACAGGCCGGAACACCAAATTGGGGAAGGTGTTCCGGCCTTTTTTATATGGAACTTTTGTTAAATAATAAAAAACAACTTGTTCGTATGTATATACAAGTTATAAAATGATTACAGATGAAAATATAAATGTCCGTTTTACATCCGATGTTTGAAGGAAGAATAATACAAACGAAGGGAGGAGCTTATGGCAGAAAACGGAAAAGCAAAATATTATGCACTGATGGAAGAAATGAAAACAGACATTCTTTCCGGAAAGATCCGTCCGGGTGAGAAGCTTCCCTCTGAAAACCAGCTCAGTGTACGCTATGGGCTGAGCAGGCATACGGTGCGAAAGGCTCTGGGGATCCTGGCAGGAGATGGATACATAGAATCCTTTCAGGGAAAAGGAACCTTCTGTGCGGATGTGCTCCGTCAGATTCACGGGACCGGAAACATCGCAGTGGTGACTACATATATCTCGGATTATATTTTTCCAAGGCTGATCCAGGGAATCGATGAGGTGCTGTCCGATAACGGGTACAGTATCATCCTGAAAAATACAGGAAACAGCCGCCAGAAGGAGGCAAGATTCCTGGAAGAGCTGATCAGCAAGGGAATTGACGGACTGATCATCGAACCCAGCAAAAGTGAGTTGTTGTGCAGACATGTAAGCCTGTACGAAACACTGGACAAGTATCAGATCCCCTATATTTTTATCCAGGGACTGTATACGGAGATGCAGGAAAAGCCCCACATCCTCATGGATGACGCAGGAGGCGGTTATCTTGTGACAAAACATCTCCTGGACTCCGGCAGGCGCAACATCGCGGGATTTTTCAAGGCAGATGACCGTCAGGGAATCGAACGGCATAAGGGCTATGTGAAGGCTTTGCAGGAGCATGAAATTGCCTATGATCCGGATAAGGTGGTCTGGTTTCACACCGAGGACCGGCGAAAAAAGCCGGCTCTTATGGTCCGGAACATGGTCCGACAGAACAGCTTTCCGGATGGGATCGTGTGCTACAACGACCAGATCGCTGTCCAGGTCATGGAAGAACTGGAACGTCAGGGCAAAAAGATCCCGGAGGATGTTGCGGTGACCGGTTATGACAATTCGCTGTACGCAAGACAGGGGCAGGGAATCACTACTATCACCCATCCCCAGGAAAAACTGGGTGAGATGGCAGCAAAGCTTCTCCTGGAAAAATTAAGTGGCGTGCCGGACGAAGAGAGTAAGGTGGAACGGCTGATCCGGCCGGAGCTGATCGTACGGGGCAGCAGTGTGAAGACAGGAATATGAACACAAATGCATGAGGGCAGAGAGATAATCACTTATCAGATAATGAAACATGACATATTTTACAGAGAACTTTATAACATTTCAGAAGGCTGGACACATGTTGGAAACAGAAATGTGTTACAGATTTTCAGGAATGTTATGCATATTATATAATTTTATATTTCAAGGAGGAATTTTCACATGAAAACAGGAAGAGATTACAAATTCTGGTTTTGCACAGGTTCACAGGATCTTTACGGAGATGAATGTCTCCGCAAGGTAGCCGAGCATTCAAAGATCATCGTAGAGGAACTGAATAAATCCGGTGTACTTCCGTTTGAGGTTGTATGGAAACCAACGCTGATCACAAATGAGCTGATCCGTAAAACCTTTAATGATGCCAATGCAGATGAAAACTGTGCCGGCGTGATCGCGTGGATGCATACATTTTCCCCGGCAAAATCCTGGATCCTTGGCCTTAAAGAGTATCGCAAACCGCTGTGCCATCTTCATACACAGTTCAATGTGGAAATCCCCTATGATACCATTGATATGGACTTTATGAATGAGAACCAGTCCGCACACGGCGGCCGTGAGTTTGGCCATATGGTAACCCGCATGGGAATCGAGAGAAAAGTCATTGCAGGACACTGGGCAGACAAAAAGGTCCAGGAGCGTCTGGCATCCTGGATGCGTACTGCAGTTGGTATCATGGAGAGCAGCCATATCCGTGTATGCCGTGTAGCCGACAATATGAGAAACGTAGCTGTAACAGAGGGCGATAAGGTTGAGGCTCAGATGAAATTCGGATGGGAGATCGATGCTTATCCGGTTAACGAGATCGCAGAACATGTTCAGGATGTAAGCCAGGGAGATATTGATGTTCTGGTAGAAGAATATTATAATAAATACGATATGATTCTGGATGGACGTGACCCTGAGGAATTTAAGAAGCATGTAGCAGTCCAGGCAGGGATCGAGATCGGTTTTGAGCGCTTCCTCGAGGAGAAAAACTATCAGGCTATCGTAACACACTTTGGTGATCTGGGCTCCCTGAAGCAGCTTCCGGGACTTGCAATCCAGCGACTGATGGAAAAAGGCTATGGCTTCGGTGGCGAGGGTGACTGGAAAACAGCAGCTATGGTTCGCCTGATGAAGATCATGGCAGCAGGCAAAAAGGACGCCAGGGGTACTTCTTTTATGGAGGACTACACTTATAACCTGGTACCTGGTAAAGAGGGAATCCTTGAGGCACATATGCTGGAGGTTTGCCCATCCGTTGCTGATGGCAAGGTCAGCATGCGTGTATGCCCGCTTTCCATGGGAGATCGTGAAGATCCTGCAAGACTGGTATTTACTTCTAAGACAGGTCCTGGAATCGCAACATCCCTGGTTGACCTTGGCGACCGTTTCCGTCTGCTGATCAATGAGGTTGAGTGTAAGAAAACAGAGAAGCCGATGCCTGCACTTCCGGTAGGTACTGCATTCTGGACACCGAAGCCGGATCTTTCCACAGCAGCAGAAGCATGGATCCTTGCCGGCGGCGCACATCACACTGCATTTACCTATGACCTTACTGCAGAGCAGATGGGTGACTGGGCAGCAGCTATGGGTATTGAAGCGGTTTATATTGATGGCGATACAACGATCCGGAATCTGCAGAATGAGCTGAGATGGAACAGCATGTATTTCAGCAAATAATATGGGAGGTTTTTTACAATGGGAGTAAATGAGGCAAAAACAGCAATTCTTGAGAATCGCACGGCTCTTGGTATTGAGTTTGGTTCCACAAGGATCAAGGCAGTTCTGGTGGACGATAAGAACCAGCCCATCGCATCCGGAGCCTATGAATGGGAGAACCAGTATGTGGATGGTATCTGGACATACAGCCTGGAGGAGATCTGGAAAGGTCTCCAGGGCAGTTACCAGGATATGGCAGAAGATGTTCAGAAAAAATATGGGATGGAGCTTACAAGTGTAGGTGCTTTTGGTGTCAGTGCCATGATGCATGGATATATGCCGTTTAACAAAGCGGGAGAGCTGATGGTTCCGTTCCGTACCTGGAGAAACAACATCACAGGGGAAGCTTCTGAAAAGCTGGCAGAGCTTTTCCATTACAATATCCCTCAGAGATGGAGCATTGCCCACCTGTATCAGGCAATCCTTAATGGTGAGGAGCATGTAAAAGACATCGATTACATCACCACTCTGGAGGCCTATGTACACTGGAAACTTACCGGAAAAAGAGTTCTTGGTATCGGTGATGCGGCAGGTATGTTCCCAATCGACAGTGAAACGAAGGACTATAACGAGGAGATGGTTCAGAAGTTCGATGAACTGGTTGCGCCTTATGGTTTCCCATGGAAGCTTCGCGATATTATGCCGAAAGCTCTGGTGGCAGGTCAGGATGCAGGAGTTCTTACTGAGGAAGGCGCAAAGCTTCTGGATGTAAGTGGAAAGCTGAAAGCTGGAATCCCGATGTGTCCGCCTGAGGGAGACGCAGGAACCGGTATGGTTGCCACAAACAGTGTCCGTCAGCGTACAGGAAATGTTTCCGCGGGAACCTCCGTATTTGCCATGATCGTCCTGGAAAAAGCACTTTCCAGACCGTACAAGGAGATCGATATGGTTACCACCCCGGCAGGAGATCCAGTTGCCATGGCCCATTCCAACAACTGTACTTCGGATCTGAACGCATGGGTAAATGTGTTTAAGGAATTTGCGGAAGCCATGGGTATGAAAGTGGATATGAACAAACTGTTCGGAACTCTTTATAACAAAGCCCTGGAAGGGGATCCGGACTGTGGTGGACTTCTTTCCTACTGTTATTTCTCCGGCGAGCATATGACCGGTTTTGAAGAGGGACGTCCACTGTTTGTACGTTCTCCTGAGAGTAAATTTACACTGGCAAACTTTATGAGAAACAATCTTTACACCTGCCTTGGTGCCATGCGTGTAGGTCTGGATATCCTTCTCAATCAGGAGCATGTAAAGATTGATAAGCTTCTGGGACACGGCGGCCTCTTTAAGACAAAGGGTGTTGGCCAGCAGATCCTTGCAGATGCGGTAAATGCGCCGGTATCCGTAATGTCCACAGCAGGAGAAGGCGGAGCCTGGGGAATTGCGCTTCTGGCTTCTTATATGATCAACAAAAAAGACGGCGAAGACCTTGCGGATTTCCTGGATGAAAATGTCTTCAAAGGAAACGAAGGCAGCACACTTGCACCGGAAGCCGAAGGCGTAAAAGGATTCAACGCATTTATGGACCGATATATGAAGGGTCTTGGAATTGAGCGTGCAGCAGTAGAGGCGAAGATCTGGTAAAGAGAAGAACGGATTGAAATGAGAAGGTCAGTTTTTCTGACGGAATGTAAAAGAATGAGAGATTGGTCATGAGCTACGTAACAAATGCGGATTGCGAATATCCGTTTGACAAAGGAAGAAAAATGAAACGGACAGATCAGGAAAAGTGATTGCCATCATCCACCGCCTCAATGATGTGGAAGACAAGTGGGTGGCAGTTCCGGAGGATAAGACCATGACAGCAGAGGAGATCATGGAACAGGTCCGGTTTCAGGAGCAGTATTTTGAGACGGAGATAGAAATGCTGTAATAAGAAAAATGTAAAAGGGGGAGCAGCCATGGTCAACCATGTGACTGCTCCCCTTTGTGATACAAAAATTACAGGCTGGCTGCCAGTTTCTTAACCTCTTCCAGCTGCGGACAGACTTTCATGCTGCCTTTTTCCAGCATATTGGGAACTGTGACAATACCCATATCTTCCCATTTCAGATAAGAGGTCATGGCCTTGTACTGAGCGATGGCTGCATCAAAGACATGATCTGCGCCTGCATCCAGGAGCAGAGCTGTTTTGTGGAACGGAAATCCGATACTTCCCCATGCATACATACGGTCAATTACGGTTTTCAGCTGTGCGGTGATATCAAACCAGTAAACTGGTGATGCAAATACCAGAAGGTCGGTATCAGAAAGCTCCGCAAAAACCTTCTTCATATCATCATCCTGTACACATTTGCCCTCATGGGAGTAGCAGTATTTGCAGTCCATGCATCCGCGGATATGTAAATTTGCAATGTTCAGAACAGTTGCTGTATGACCGTTTTCCTGAGCAGCTTTTGCAAAGGTATCGGCCATGATCTGTGTGTTGCCGTTGTGGCGCGGACTGCCGTTTAAGATTGTGATCTTCATTAGAAATCCCTCCAGTTATAATTATTGATATGGGACCATTGTAACATAAAAATAATGGAGCGCAAAGAAAGCTTTTCTATGTCCAATGTGCAGGGAGGAAAGAGGCTCTTTTTATAGAAATTTATTGAAAATATTTCTCCATAATGTTATCATTGGACACGAAAAACACAGAAAAAACGAGAAAACATAAGGCTGTTATGCAGGTATCTGCAATATGGTCTGAAACAGCCGGTGAGAGTGTCAGAAAACAAAAGCAATGGGTGGCAGAATGTTTGATGACCAGGGCTATACAGGAGGAGAAAAACAATGAAATTAACCATGCTTGGAACAGGTAACGCACTGGTAACAGAATGCTACAATACATGTTTCGTGCTCAGCGATGAGTACGGCCATTTTCTGGTTGACGGAGGCGGCGGAAATACTGTACTTTCCCAGCTGAAGAAGGCAGGTATTGACCTGATGGATGTCCATGAGATCTTTGTTACACATAAGCACGTAGACCATATCATGGGAATCGTCTGGGTGATCCGCATCATCTGCCAGAATATGAAAAAAGGTACTTACCAGGGCGAGGCGAATATCTATGCCCATGATGAGGTGATCGGACTTCTGAAAGACATGGCCTTTAAGCTTCTGAATAAAAAGGAGACACAGTACATTGGTGACAGACTTCACCTGATCGAAGTAAAAGACGGTGAGGAGAGAACGATCCTCAATAAGAAAGTGACCTTCTTTGACATCGGTTCCACCAAGGCAAAACAGTTCGGATTCCAGATGATCTACGACGGTGGCAAGGTACTTACCTGCTGTGGCGATGAGCCATACAACGAGTGCGAGGAGAAATACGCCAAAGGCAGCGACTGGATGTTCCACGAAGCATTCTGCCTGTACGGACAGCGTGATATCTTCAATCCTTATGAGAAACATCACTCCACAGTCAAGGATGCCAGCGAGCTTGCTGAAAATCTTGGCGTGAAAAACCTTGTACTGTATCATACAGAGGATAAGAACATTAAGAAACGTAAAGAACTCTACGGCGCAGAAGGCAGAGAGTATTATCACGGAAATCTGTTTATTCCGGATGATCTTGATGTGATTGAAATGTGATAATTGTAAAAAAGGAAGGATCGGAAGCGTGGCATATGCTGCGTTTCCGGTCCTATTTTATATCATGGAAAATTATTTCGTAATGCTCCAATGACATAAAAGAGTCCTCCAGGAAGAAGTCTTTCCTGTTCTGTAAAAATTTTGTGGAAGATAATTTTACGAAAAGCTTATGAGCCGGATAGATCGTCCGGATATACTTACAAATTTCATAGTGTATCCATCAGAAAGAAAATGCTTGTAGGACAAAAAGGTATCGTTTACAATAATACACAAATAATATTTTACAAATTACGAGGTGACAGAACATATGCCAGCAACAGACAATATCACACTTGAAGAAAAATACAGAAAACTCCAGGAGATCCTTCGTTCCCTTGGAAGCGTAGCCGTAGCCTTTTCCGGCGGTGTAGACTCCACGTTTCTTCTGAAAGCCGCACAGGAAACACTTGGCGACAAGGCCATGGCCATTACCGCATGTCCCTGCTCCTTTACTGACAGAGAGCTGAAAGAAACAGAGGATTTTTGCCGGGAAAATCATATCCGACAGGAGATCTGTAAGATCAACGAATTCGACATTCCAGGCTTCCGCCAGAACCCGCCGGACCGTTGCTACATCTGCAAAAAAGCCATCTTCACCAAACTCTGGGAAGCAGCAAAATCCCACCATATGAACATGATCGTGGAAGGCTCCAATATGGATGACCTGGGAGATTACCGTCCTGGAAAAAGAGCCATTCAGGAGCTTGGGGTCCGAAGTCCTCTCCAGGAGGCCGGCCTCTATAAAGAAGAGATTCGCAAGCTGTCAAAGGGCATGAACCTTCCAACCTGGAACAAGCCATCCTTTGCCTGCCTTGCTTCCAGATTTGTATACGGTGAGACCATCACCGAGGAAAAACTTCACATGGTAGACCAGGCCGAGCAGTTTCTCATGGATCTGGGATTCCATCAGTTCCGTGTCCGTATCCACGGTACCATGGCAAGGATCGAGGTTCCGGAAGAAGATATCCTGAAAATTGCAGATAATGAAACAAGAACAAAGATCACAGAGAAATTCCGCACATTGGGATTTTCTTACGTGACTCTGGATCTTCAGGGCTTCCGTTCCGGAAGTATGAATGAAACACTGGGAAAATAAGTATCAGAAAATAAAATAATCCCCCGGAAATACCGCGCGAGAAGTATTTCGGGGGGATTGCTGCACGAATAGAACCGGAGGCTCCGTTACTGTGTTCAAATCTTAATTTTCGGATTGAGAATATTTGTCTGGCAGGCTGTATATCTTACATATAATCCTTCAGCACATTATGATCCCGGAGCACCTTTTCAACCACAGTACCCTTTACAACATTGAGAAGTGGTTTTTTCAGTGCATTCAGAGGTCCTGGCAGCTGGATCTCAAGGGGAGATTTTCCATCCATCAGTTTCACACTGCTGTCCAGAAGTTCACGGATATCGTAAACGCTTCCCCATACCTCCGGAACACCACGGTCTACACCAAAAAGTCCATATACAGCTTCCATTGCGGTACGTACGGAATACTCTGTTGTGAATATGGTATCACGTGGAGTCTCTGCAAACTGACCCAGGAATGCGAAGTTTACGCATCCATCCGGGATAACATCCGGGCGGTCACCTTTGGCGCGGGGCATAAAGAATGCAGTGATATACGGCATCATAGTCGGAACGCAGACAGCACTGTTTTCAGCCATGTCGTCGATCTGATCTACCGGAACACCCAGGTGGTACAGCCACTCAGCGGTAATTTCCTTACCGGTACATTCTTTCATCGGTTTTTTGATATAGTCACCAGGAACATCGGTGAACAGTCCGTATACCCATACGCAGACTTTCTTCGGATCCTGCTCCTTGAACTGTCCCTGACGGTTGATGGTCCAGCTTAAGAGCCATTTGGAATCCTGGCAGCTTACGATACCGCCGGTAACAACCTTGCCGGAACGCGGGTCACGCTGGCAGATATTGGTGATATACGGGATGATGCGGTCATCCAGAGTCGTGATGGTAGCAGATTCCCAGTTTGTTTTGGAAATATCAGAGCAGAATTTTTCCGGATGTCCGAAGGACGGATCCTGGGCTGCGATATTTTTCCACAGGGACCATACGCCGCTGGTGCGGACTTCTGCGTCACCGTTTGGAGCATGATTCTGGTCGCCATAGATGGTGCCTTCTGTACAGCTTCCGTTTGTGACAAAAACATAATCATTTTCAGTAAGAAGAATGCCCTGTTCCACACCTTTTACCTTACATTCAATGGCGGAGGCGATCTTTTTGCCATCCTTGAAATCAAAGATCACGTTTGTGACCTCGGTATTAAACTGGAAGTCAACACCTGCATCCTCCAGATATTTTTTCATAGGAAGGATCAGGGATTCATACTGATTGTACTTGGTGAACTTCAGGGCACTGAAATCCGGAAGTCCTGCAATGTGATGGATGAAACGCTGGAAGTAAAGCTTCATCTCCAGAGCACTGTGCCAGTTCTCAAATGCGAACATGGTCCTCCAGTACAGCCAGAAGGTGGAATCAAACACTTCATCATCGAAAACATCCTCGATGGTTTTGTCGTAAAGATCCTCATCCTTTGTCATAAACAGCTTCATGATCTCCATGCAGCCCTTCTGGCTTAAGTTAAATTTTCCGTCGGTATGAGCGTCCTGCCCACGGTTAACGGTTGCACGGCACAGAGAATAATTGGGGTCATGCTTATTCAGCCAGTAAAATTCGTCCAGAACAGAAGCACCTGGCTTTTCGAGGGAAGGAATGCTGTGGAAAAGATCCCAGAGACATTCGAAATGATTTTCCATCTCACGGCCGCCACGCATGATATAACCTCTGGACGGATCAAAAATTCCATCGCAGGCACCGCCGGCAATGTCCATGGCTTCCAGGATGTGGATATGGTCCCCGGGCATCTGTGCATCTCTGACCAGGAAGCAGGCAGCTGCCAGGGAAGCAAGGCCGCTTCCTACGATGTAAGCATGTTTGTCATCCACACCTTCCGGCTTCTCCGGACGGGCAAAAGCTTCATAGTTACCGTTGGAATAATAGATCCCCTTGCCGTTTTTGGCATATTTTCCACGTTCGGTATTGCGGTAGTTCTCGGTAGTTTCCTTTACATGGAAAGTTTCCTCTTCATTGATCTCTTTTGTTTTTTTCATCAGCATGGCTGCGCCGGCTCCGGCTGCCGCAAGTGCTGCAAGTCCCATGAATCCTTTTTTATCTGACATATGACATCCACCTTTCGTAAATGAGATACCTGTTTGTATCGGATTAACTGTTCTTTGTTGCTGTTGAGGCTATGATAGCCCATCCGGAAAAAAGATTCTATTTACAAAACACCGGAAATGTTCAGTTTTTTATCATTATGCCTGTTTTGATAAGTTTTTATTCTGTACGCACACCGGCAGTTTTGTTTTTTGCGGCAAAATTGTGGATGGCATTGTCGATACATCCATACAGTGCAGTTGCGGTGTCATCCACGATTCCGTGGTAATCTTCGCGCATGCCATTTTTGATCCAGTCCAGCATAATGCCTACAAAGCTGTATTTATAGAGATCTGCGATAAAAATTTTCTGCTCTTCTGTAATGAGGATGTCTTTTGATTTCTCAGTTACCACACCCATCAGCAGATCACAGGTGAGCGCAAACAGATAATTCTCGATCTGTTCCCGTCCAACGCTGCGGTATACATTTAAGATGAACGGTTTGTTTTCCATTACGGCATCAAAGATCTGAAGAAGTCCCTCATGCCAGGTAGAAGAAGTTTTTTTGCCCTGGAGGGCGATCCTGGCATCCTCCAGACAACTCCACTCCACAAGATCGTAGATATCTTTGAAATGATAATAAAAAGTCATGCGGCTGATCCCGCAGTCTGTAGTCAGGTCGTTGATGGTGATCTTATCTAAAGGCTTCTTAAGAAGCAGACGTTTCAGGGATTCTTCCAGAGCAAGTTTGGTTGCGTTTGTCATAATTGCTGGCCTCCTTTGGCAAGTTTATGGTTATTAATATAACATGAAAATGCACAGAAATTCTATGGATGGCGGTGACTTTTCTGTGAAAAGATGATAAACTATATGAAAAATTTATAATGTTGCAAAAATATTATCATAAACCGGCATTACAGATGGAGAAGAGTATGACATGAAGAGGAAACCAGTATATATCCTGTGTATATTTGCAGCGATCGCAGTTCTGAT
>UMDY01023063.1_pt1 | contig 12177 bp, 8 predicted proteins | sample 1964591 | NCBI WGS metagenome assembly UMDY01 (sample SAMEA4836004, study PRJEB28245) | human gut metagenome | biome: gut microbiome; material: fecal sample | place: Denmark | collected 2008
TTCTGTCGCCTTGCGTATAGGCCATATACACTTCATCCGTGACCTCAACATATTGGCCGCGAACCCATATTCTTTTTTTGCCAGCTTCCACGCTGTTTACCTCCGATCAGTCTGAATTTTGAGAAACTCAGACTGATCGGGGGGCCACGGCAACGAGGGAGTAGGCTGTGGGGATATACAAAAACGCACCTGCATGGTGGGGGCATTCCCCACGCAGCAAGTGCGTTTCTTTTTAGTTCGTATGTATTATGGCATGAGAGTTCAGGACAAGAGGCGAGCGATCCCGCTTCATAGCCGGAAGTTTTTTTGACCGTATACCATCAGAAAACAGTCGGCCTATTTCATTGAATCAAACTCGCTGCTTCTGATTAGCAGCGAAGCGCGGGCATTCCAGCGCATAAAAATATCCCTCCAATTCCAAACGTGGAGTTGAAGGGACGCGCGTTGAATTGCCCCGACAAAACCGCGTTTTTTTTATTGGCGGGGTAAAAATATGTATTTAGTTCATCATTAACCGCATTGCTGGTTCACAAATAATTGAACTGATATGCCATTATAAACATGGCTTAAATCAGTAGAATTATATTTGGGAAGGGGTGAACTAACAGTGCATAATACCCATGAAACTCTTGGGGATATTATCAAGGCGGCCCAGCAAAAAGCGGGCATTACCAACGAGGAATTAGCTGCTAAAGTAGGCGTTAGCGAACGATACATATATCGAATTGAAAACGAGGGCAAAAAGCCCAGCTTCGATGTGCTTTATAAGCTCATTCGTGAACTTTCTATTGCGCCTGATTCCATTTTTTATCCAGAGAAGAAAGAAAAGGATGCCGAAATGGAAAGTTTTGTTCGTATGCTGTATCATTGTGATGAGCGTTCTATGCAGATTATTCAAGCTACCGCAAAAGCAGCTTTGGACAGCCAATCTAAGTAAATCAGAGCCGATGATACAGTCAATGTATTATCGGCTCTATTATTACTTGCCGACATCACACATTCTGCTTGTCATTATGAGATAGAAATGTTGCAGAAATGTCCTAACGCCGACTTCTTTCGACAGGATAACAGCCTGAATTGCTTCATTTTTGCAGCAATTCAAAATAATTCTCTAAAGAGGCCAGGAGAGTCGGGAAATGAATCGGGTCAGCAATACAGTCATAAGCTCCTTCTTGTAGGTAGGCACCCTCTTGTATGGAATCGCATTTTTGTAGTATTACAATACAAGGTGGTATGTCTGCTCGTAATAAATGGAGCAAAGTGTTTTCTCGCAATTCCTTTAATAAATCCAGCGCAGAACCTTCATCAAAAGAACTATCGCAAAGAATTAATTTGATTTCAGAACTCTCAATCAGCTCTGAAAGTGCATCAGCAATGTTCATTGAAAGCGTCACATGGTATTGTCTTTGTAAGAGGGCAGCCCTTAAAACTTCACCACTGGTTTTATCTTTGTGGAGATAAAGCAACCGATGTGGAACTATTCGTTCATTAATAGGCAAAGATTGATTGGCAAACTTTATAATATTCTCTTCAAGCAATCGAGTTTGACATTTTGAAATTGCATAAACAGCGCCGAGACGAATTGCTTCATCAGAAAAAACCTCTTTATCATGAGCAGACATTACGATAAAGGGAATGTTGGGAAATCTATTATGTATAAAATCCAATAAATCAAAGCCGCTTTCTTTAGGCATAACCAAATCTGAACAAATTAAAAGCGGGGTGTGTTCTTTCAAAATATTTTTTGCTTCTGCGACCGAACTTGCTTTTATGACTGCAAATCCTTTTCTTTTTAAAGATGCCGCTAATAAATCTAAGAAAATAATATCATCATCCACAAGCAAAATAGGTTTCATAGTTTATAGCCTCCCTTCGTGTATAATAAGCCTAAAGAGGAAATGTTGCAGAAATGTCCTAAAAACAAAAAAATTGGCCGGAACAGAAATTTTCTGTCCCGGCCAGCAGTTGTTAGTCCACAATCCACATCTGCTCAATGAGGAAATTTTGCTTCTGCTTGATGATCGAGATATAGAGCAATTATTATTCCATTTCCCTCATTCGTTCAACTAAAGACTGCTTTTTTAAGGTTCCCGTTGTATAGGAAATCAATATCATTTGAACGATCAGAAGAATCGCCAAATAGATCAATATTACCGGCCACGGGAATGAATAGAAGAAGTAAGGATTCATAGATTTGCACACCTGTACGCATACAAAACCAAGACCTGTACCTAAAACTAAAGTTACAAACATAGCAAAAGCAGAATAAATCAACCCTTCATGCCGCAGCATTTTGATAAGTTGCTTTTTGCTCAGGCCAATCGCCTGTAACATACCGATTTCCTGTTTTCGGGATAAAAAGTTTGTAATCGTTGTATTAACAAGGTTGATGAAAGAAAAGCATACAACCACAATAGCTACAATCAACAGTGCTCCAAAGCCGATCCGTTGATTCATATTATAGTAAGCTACACTATCCTCCAAAGTTTTGATAACCATATCGCTATTTCCGTCTATGAGCTGATACAAGTTGGCTTCAATCGCATCCAAATTGTCAGTGTCAGTAATTATGGAAACTGTACTGGTACAATCCTGTCCGGTTGCTTCATTCATAAGCTGTTCTGGAAGTGTGAAGCATTTTTGAAAGCCGGAATAAGCGTAATCACTAACGATTCCCATAATTGTATAGGTTCTTGTGACAACCTCACCGGAAGCATTTTCATAGTCAACCTCAACAGTATCTCCTAAATCAGCTTCCATCTCATAGATTTCTCTGGTTTTGTCCAACAGGATAATTCCGTTGCTCGCCACTAATTCATCGTAGTCAACCGTTCCCGCAATGACATTTTTCTCTAAATTCTGTTGTTCATCTTTGCTAAACCCTTGAATCCATTTCCGCGATTGTCCGTTTACACGATATTGTGCATCCGTAAAATACCAGCGTTTGATTCCTGTAACACCATCAATGGATTCTACTGCATTTATAAAATCATCGTTAAATAGGCTTTGTTGTTGTAATCCGGCTAAGGAAACATCGGCGGTATCAAAGGATTGATTGGCATTCAGTCTAATATCAAATTCTCCAACAGGAAAATCCTGACCTTTCGCTTCTGCAACTGCATCATACGAAAGCAACATCGTCGAAATCAAGATTACCAACAAGCCGCCAAAGGAAAGAGAACAGATCGTCAATACAGACTTCCTTTTTTGTCTGGATAAATTCATTCTGGCAAGAGAAGCAGGGCTTATTTTACGATGCAGTACAGAACTTTGTTTCAGGTTCCCTTCATAACTTGAATATCGAAGTGCTTCCATTGGAGAAACCTTTGCAGCTTTTTTAGCAGGCACACTAATGGAAAACATAACAATGAACAATGTAAAAAGTCCTACACCAGCAGTTACACACAAAGTAGTCAACCAGTACCAACCATCAGGAATCAAAAAGTATCCGATCACATTTCCAAGAACTAAACCGATAGGAATACCAATAGCAGAAAGCAGTTTTCCTTCCCGGTAAACCATTTTTTTAATTTGTTTTTTGGTAGTTCCTATGGTACGAAGCTGCCCGTAATCACGGATATTACTTGCAATGGAAATATAAAAAATAGAATAGATTACAATTCCAGAGCCAATGAGAGTTATAGATCCAATCAGCAAATAAAACAGCATATCCGTTCTGCCATCTCTATTATCTCTAAGATTAAAATAGGTGGAACGAATAATCGTGTTTTCATCAGAAATGTTCAATGTTTCAGCTAAAGCATTTGCATACTCAGTAGCTTCTTCTTCACTCAAATTCTTGGCATCTGTTAAACCGATGTAGAAATCAAAAGAAGCCTCATTTCCATATTGCTGCTTTACTAACTCTTTTGATATGATAGCCGTATATTGTCCTATATCGCCCGTCTCAACGTCTAAAATTCCTGTTAATCTAAAGTCGTGAGTTTTGCCATCGGAAAAAGGAATCTTAATTATCTGTCCTAATTCATAGCTATACCCAAGACTGTCCAAAAATGATTTTTGAACTACAATTTCATTTTTCTCGGTTGGCAATTCCCCCGAATAGCCCATTTTTTGCGATTTTAACATCTCAGCATTTGCGTACATGAAGTTAACCATTGAATGGTTGACCGGCTCAGAAAAAGCATTAACAAATTCTCCTACCCACGCAATTTCATCTTGATGATACAACTCTTGCCCTTGTTGTTCAGAAAGAGCATGATATACAATCTGTGCTGTACCTGCATTATCATTTTCTGTTTTTTGAGAAACACCAAAGCCATATAGTACAATAGCCGATAGTAACGCGCTTGCAAGTGCAATCGTCAAAATAGTAAATAGATTTCTTTTGCGATTAGAGTTTAGACTCCTATTTGATATACGTTTTATGATTTTGCTTGTATCATTTTCAAATGGCAAAGTCATGGGAAAACACCTCCTAACCTTATACTTATTCTATCATTCGCATTTGTTCAATTAAGGATTGCTTTTTCTGTCGACTAATCGTCCAAACGGACAAAATCAATTCCATGCCGAATAGCACCAATATAAACAATCCCATTTCTAAAGCAGGGAACCGATATGGCACGACATTTCCAGCAAAACTTGCTATGCTCATTTTTCTGCAAGCAATTATAGAAACCGGAACCCCTACAATCAAAGTCGCTAAAGTTGCAAAAAGCGCATAGCACAGACCTTCGTAGATGTTCATATTACATAGTTGCTTTTGGGTCAGTCCAATGGAACGCAAAATACTGTTTTCCTGTTTTCGGGACATCTGATTAGAAAGTGTAGTATTGACAAGGTTCACAACACCAAACACGAAAACCAGCCACGAGAGCGCCTGCATACTTCCAAATGCAAATGAATTTGTCATTTTCTCATACTCAATTACAGTATTTATATCGTCTAAAGCAATGTCACTATGGCTGGCTACAATGTTTTTCAGTTCCGCTTTCACGCTTTCCGATTTGTTCGGATCACTTATGATACTCCACGAATAATCGAAAGAGGTTATTTCTGGGTGCAGTTCGTGGAACAGGGCTTCTGGCGCAAAAAGCAAAGCCCCATCCAAATGCAGTTTTCCATGCCCCGAATATACTTTTGAAGGACTGTATAATCCTGATATAGTAACCGAAATAGGCGGCTGATCTTCTCCGAAAGAAAGTTTGACCGTTGATCCAACTCCCATATCTTCATATCGCTTTGTCGTATTATAATCAATCACAATGCTATGCGAATCTGTTGGCATACTTCCCTCTGTCAGTGCCGCTTCAACTGCGGCATAATTTTGGTCGGTCAGCATATCGCACATCCCGGAAGTTTGAGAAATGTCTGTCTTATAGGTTGCATGAAGTGACTGTCTGCTTGCAATTATATCTGTGACACCATCAATAGATAGGATCTCCTGCTTTAATTCATTGTTGAGTGGATTTCCCTCTGCCATGACTTTATCTTCTGGTAAATCAGAATCTAAATAAATTTTATAATCACAGTCGGGGAAAAACTGTCTTGCAAGTGCCTCTGGCGAGCGTAACAAGACACAAGAGGATACCACAAGCAGTATAATCCCTCCCAAGCTCAAAGACGCGATAATACTGATCGTCTTTTTGCGGTCACGCTTAAAATTTGCAATTCCCATCGAAAGAGGGTTCAGCTTGATATTCTTCTTCCGGCTACGGATATTCTTTTGCGCTGAGGTAAAGCGAACTGCTTCAATGGGGGAAATTTCTGCCGCAATTTTCACCGGCTTGCGGATGGAAACAGACACCATAATCCAGCAGCTTACTATCGTCAAAACAATCATTGTCACATAATTCAGGGCATGAAAACCTTTGGGAAACAGAAGAAAACCGCTGAACACTCCCAGTACCGTACCGATTAGGATGCCAACACTGCCGAGTTTCCGTCCCTCTTTTCTCACAATTCGTCGGATTTGTTTTGATGTTGCACCAATCGTCCGAAGCTGTCCATAGCTCTGTATCTTATCATTGATGGAGATACGGAAAATACTCTGAATGACAATATATCCGCCAATCAGAACAAGGGCAATCACACTCGCCATCAACACAAAATCAAAAGATTTGGAAGCATAGGCAAAATACTTACTGTTCATTTTTGGCATAGGAAGCTGATATTTTTCTGCAATCTCTCTGCAATATGAGGTCATCAGTTCTTCCCCTAACTGATCGCTGTTTTTGAAATGAACATAGGCACGATACCCCGCCGGATTAAACCCCTTCCATTCATTCAGTGCCTCTTTTGAAATAATGATAGCGCAGGTATTCGCTTCTTTTTCATTCACACTGTTCATAATACCAGTTACGATGTATTCGCCATGAAAGCTCTCTGTATCTAAGGTCACAGTATCACCGATTTTGGCATTGTTTCCATAAGTGGATAGGAAGTATTCACTCACAACAACTTCATTTGCCTTTTCGGGGACATGGCCCTCTAACAAATTCATCTGGTCTTGGGCTATATCCATCATTTCTGCGTCACAATACACATAGGAGGCATTGTAGCCCTGTTCGGAAAGTTCCTCTCCGAGCGCATAGTAACCGCCCACACGCTCAAACTCCGACAGGCCCTTCAGAGTTTCAATGTCGTCTTCCCCAACTCCAAGATAAGCCGCCTCGTAAGTATCGACAACCTGATTGCGCTGCATTTGTGCCAGAGAAGTAGACACAATTCCTGTAAAGCAAATCAGAAACGCCGCCAGAGCAACGGCAATCATCACCATGAGATTCCGGCGCTTTTCGCTTTTCAGGCTTTCCTTTGCTAATTTTTTTACGACTCGGTTTGTATCATTTTCAAACGGTAGTGTCATGCTGCCTACCTCCTTACGCCTTGATTTTTCCGTCCTCAATGCGCACGATCCGATCGGCAAGCTGGGCGATCTCGTTGTTATGGGTAATCATCACCAAGGTCTGATTGAATTCCCGGCTGGTGCGCTGAAGCAGGCCCAACACGTCGGCGCTGGTCTTGCTGTCCAGGTTGCCGGTGGGTTCGTCGGCCAGAACAATGGCCGGTTTGGATACCAGGGCGCGAGCAATCGCCACACGCTGCTGCTGGCCACCGGAAAGGTTATTGGGCATATTCTGGAGCTTATCCTGAAGGCCCAGCATCTTCACGACTTCATCCATGAATCTCTTATCCACGGTGTCGCCATCCAGCTCCACGGGCAGGACAATGTTCTCATACACATTCAGGATCGGCACCAGATTGTAATTCTGGAACACAAACCCGATGTTGCGGCGGCGGAAAATAGTAAGCTGTTCGTCGTTCATCTTCGCCAGTTCCTTATCCCGAACCACCACGCTGCCGGAAGTGGGGGTGTCCAGGCCACCCATCATGTGCAGCAATGTGGATTTGCCGGAGCCGGATGTACCGACCACAGCCACAAACTCGCCTTCCTCCACGGAAAAGGTCACGCCGTCCAGGGCGCGAGTGATGTTTGGCTCAGTGCCGTAATATTTTTTCAGATCAGTTGTCTGCAAGATACTCATAAGAATACCGCCTTTCTATATTTTCAATATGAATGTAGTCTAAAACTGAATTGTTGCAGAAATGTCCTAAACGCCCTCCAATTTGGAGCCGAATTGTTTCAATTTTAGGACAATTTAATTTTCTTTCATTCGTTCTGGCAATGCCTGTTTGGATATTTGCCGATAGAAAATCAGCGGAATCATCAGACATACCACCAGAAGAACGCCAAACACAGCAAGGAACATCAAAACCGGAGGTTGAAACGAGAAGTAGTAAAGCTGTTGCCGAACAGCCTGAACGACACCATAAACGAGCAGCATTCCCAAAGTCCCAACAATCAAAACGGTAAATAGGCAGTAGTACATTCCTTCGGCCGTAAGCATTTTCTTCATCTGCTTTTTGCTCATACCGATGCCCTCCAGTGCAGCAATTTCCTTTTGACGGGAGTAAATGCTGGTAGCAATCGTATTGAGGAAGTTCAGCAAGCCAATCAGGAACAAGATGCAGGAAAATACCACACCAATCATTTTCATCATCTCTATAACCGGCTGATAGAGTGGCAGTAGATCGCTTCGGGAAATTAGATGCCGCTGTGAAATACCGTCCCGTAAATCCATCAACTGCTGTTTTACAACTGGTTCCTGTTCTGAATCGGCCTGCACCCGAATTTCCTGAATAATGGGAGAATCGGTCAGGCGCAGCATTCCAGCTTCACTCATGTAAATAGAAGTGACATTGTTTTTTGAATGTTCCGAATTGTAGCGGATCATACCCCATCTATTTGGGAACGCGTCACCGTTTGTAACGGAATGAGGGTCTGGATACTCCAAAAAACCAGCGACACGAAATGTGCTTTCCTGCTCTGTGTATCGGTTGTATATGGTAATTGTTTTGCCGATAATTTCCTCTGGATACTGGACATTTTCAGTACAAAACAGATATACACTCTTTCCATCCTCAAAATCCTGCAAGTCCTGTTCCTTAAAGTCATCAGCCGCATGGGGAGTGAAGGTCTGGAGCCGTTCCTTTGACAGCGTAACTGCCGTCGCATAGGCGTGATCAGCAATATCCTCATAGCTCACTTCATCCACAAGTGCCTTATCTTCAATAAAAGGTTTCCAAATATCCTGCCGTTCACCTTCGTCCAGGTCAACTTCAAGAGCCTGTGTGATTTCTACATTCGTAACCCCAGGGATAGCCTGAATCTGCTCCACAAAATCCTGATGGAACTGTGCATCTTCCGGGCTATCTATATCCTCAATCGAAGTATCCGTAAAGAGAAAATCGTTTGGAGCCTGCATATCCAAAAACTTCTGCCAGTCCGGTGACGATAAGACAGTAAGCACACAAAAAAGCAAGGTGATTCCAGTGGAAAGCGAAACAAAAACGACTCTGGATTTTTTCTTCTCCCGAAACACATTCCGATATGCCATTCGTACCACATTCCCGTGCGTTGTTCGGGTATAGTTTTTTACTGCGGTATGGTCATAAGAGAATTTCATGGCGCTGATCGGTGAAATCTTTCCCGCAGCTTTTGCCGGTTTCGAGCAGCTTACAAATACCGTAAACACTGCAAATAATGTGGCAACTACAAAAATAATCGGATGAAGGGAAACATTATTTGGCATGATGTCCGCATATCCTCCGCCAGAAAGGATCATGGAAATAAAGTGTGGAATCATGGCCTGGGAACAAAGAACGCCAATGAGCAGTCCCAATGGTACTCCGACCAGACACAAAAGGCTGTTCTGCCGTTTTACAAACTGCTTGATCTGTTTGGGACTCATCCCGATTGTCTTGAATTGTCCATACATCTGTGTATCCTTTACAATAGATACTTGGACAATATTATAAATGCAGAGGTATCCACAAAACATCACAACGCATACCACCAGCAGCGCAACGCCAAGTCCGGCAAAAGAACTGCCTTCCGCAGAGCCGATGTTGAACATTTGGACGCTTTGATCTGCTGACAAGTTTAATTCTTCAGCGATGGTTTGGGCAATCTTCTCATAGGTCATGCCTTGATTGTCTGTAACCCGAAATGTGAGGATACTTTCTTTGGGAGATAGACTTTGTGAGAATGCTTCCGAAACCACCACATTAGCAGTTGGTGCGTTGAGATTATGGGAAGCACTGTAAATTCCAGCAGCCATTATATTGCCGCTGTATGTTCCCAATGGGCGCAAAGAATTAGAAACATAATCGGTAAAATACCCACAGAGGATAAAGGTCTGGTTTTGAATCTGGCCGTTTACCTCAATTTTCATGGGGATTTCCATTCCGATTACCGGCTCCGACACGCCCAATCGTTCCAGCGCATTTTGTGATACTGCAATCTCATTGGCTTCTGTCGGGTAATGACCAACAAAATCACGGATCGTAGGCACGATATGCGAGTCCCATTCCGTTTCGCTGTAATAATTCAATGCGATAGGAAATTCATCCGCATCTGGAACTGCGGCAAAACCTAAAAAGACTTGTTCTCCAACCTCGGAAATAAAGTCCTGTTCTCTTAACTGCTCTGCGTCATCCGGTGATGGCCGTTCTACATATCCTTCAGCGGTAGTTCCCTGCAAGAACAGTTCCATTGTGTCAAAGTTCTCCTTATAGCTGAATCCCGTACACAGCAACGTAAATATCAAAAAAGTTATCATTGCGATGGAGATAACCAAGAGAACATTTTTGGTTTTGTTTGCTTTTACGGCAGCATAAGACATCTTCTTAATGGCTTTGCTGGTATCGTTTTCAAAAGGTAACGTCATACCCACCAACTCCTTTCCATTACAGTCTAAAACTGAATTGTTGCAGAAATGTCCTAAATGCCCTCTGGTTTTGGACTGAATTGCTTCGATTTTAGGACATTTCATTTTTGACAGTATTTTTTGTAAAGCCGAACGGAAGGCAAGCCGGTAATTGCCAGTTGAATCACCAAAAAGAACAGCACAAGCCAGATGCTCTCATAATAGAATAGCTGTGTCTGAAAGGCAGCAACATCAATCAATGCCACTACTCCAGCTGCCCATCGGATATGCCGGACAGAAAAGGACTTGAAAACACCCAGGACAATCATAGGCGGCAGGCAGAGCAGAATCGCATTGAGAATCAGTGTCTTTGTGATAGTCATGTAACTTCCTCCTCTCATCGTTTGAAAACAGCCTACCTCCCAAATGTTGCAGAAATGTCCTAAAATCCATGCTACGATGTTTTTTTGAAAAAAGCGGCAGCCTGCACAGGCCGCCGCTTGATTACTCTTGTGGCAAGAACACCGAAAAGGTGGAACCTTTTCCAACCTCGGAAGTCACCAGAATATACCCGCCCTGCATGGTGATGATCTCACGAGTCAGATATAGGCCGATGCCGATGCCATCTACCTCATGCACCGCTTCTTCCCGGTAGAACCGCTTGAAGATAGTGGCCTGCTCCTGCTCCGGGATGCCCCGGCCCGTGTCGGTCACATCAATTTTCCAGTACATTTCCCAATTCTGAACGGACACATGGACGCTGCCGCCAGCAGGCGTGTACTTCACCGCATTGTCCAGCAGATTGAACAGAGCCTCGGAAGTCCAGCGGCTGTCATGGGAAACGGTCAGCCCCTCCGGGCAATCCACAGTCAGTTCAATGCCTTTTTTCTCCATCGGAGCCAGAATCCCGTTGATGGCATTCACCAGAGTTTCCTCGATTAAAGCGTCCTTTTTCTCCAGCGTAATCACACCAGCCTCCAGCCGGGAAGTTTTCACCATTGCCTGAATCAGAAAGTCCAGCTTGTCAAGCTGGCTGCCGGTTGCCTGCAAAAACTCCCGCCGCTGTTCCTCCGAGATCGGGCGGGTCAGCATGGTTTCATTGAGCATTTTCAGGTTGGCAATGGGGGTCTTGGTCTGGTGGGAAATATCCGATAACAAAGATTGCAGATCGGCCTTTTCTTTTGCCACCGTATTCCGGTCTTTCTGCATGATGTTGTAGAGCCGTTCCAGGCGGTGGCTGATCCTCGCCAGCAGCGTTTCCGCTTCATAGTCCATTTCTGGCCGTGCGGCGCTGTCCATCATGTCATCCAGCGTCCGGCACAGGCTATCGGTGAACAGGGTCAGCTTCTTTTGAAAGTAGTGCAGGAAAATCCCGCCCCATACCAGAAACACAGCGGTCAGCAACCCGCCGTACAAAACCACCCGCAGGTTTTTCGTGACCAAAAACAGACAGAGCAGCACCAGAAAAGAGGTTGCCAGAAGGCCACCAGTAATAAGCCACAGAAACTTTTTCATGGACAGGTTTTCTATTTTCATTTTGGTTCACCACCGATCCACTGATAGCCCATGCCGTAAGCTGTTTTGATATACTTATGCTCGTCTGTTTCGATTTTTTTGCGGATACGGCTGATGATGGTGGTCAGGGTATGCTCGTCCACAAAATCCCCGTCAATGTCCCACAGCTTCTCTAAAATCTGCCGCTTGGTCAGGATAATACGGGGGTTCTTCACAAACAGGAACAAGGTGCGGTATTCCTTCGGGGTGAATTCCAGCGATTCCCCGGCAAGGGACGCCCGCTGCTCGGAAAAGTCGATTTTTAGAAAACCATCGTCAAACAGATCGTGTCGGGGCGTGCGCAGTTCCAAATTGGCAAAGACCGCCGCCACCTTCCTGCACAGCACCGTCACCGAAAAGGGCTTTGTCACATAGTCCGCACCGCCTGCCT
>UMDY01049012.1_pt1 | contig 12038 bp, 9 predicted proteins | sample 1964591 | NCBI WGS metagenome assembly UMDY01 (sample SAMEA4836004, study PRJEB28245) | human gut metagenome | biome: gut microbiome; material: fecal sample | place: Denmark | collected 2008
TAGAGCCTTTATTCTATCCCATCCCTTTACTTGCAATGCTTCTCTATCAAAGCATCCACATTGGGATCACCCAATTCCTTTGCCTTGGCAAAGCTGGCACAAGCTTCCTTGTCCTTCTTCATCTGCAGCTGGGCGATACCCATCAGACGGTAGGCCTCGGCATACTTAGGGTCTTTCTCCAGAGCAGCCTTCAGCACATTCAACGCCTCTTCGTAACGTCCCACGCGAAGATTCACCACTGCCAGTTCGGCACGGTAAGTCAAATCCTCCGGATTCAGTTCGATGGCTTTCGCCATATCGTCCAGCGCACGCTGGTACTGCTTGGCCTTCAAAGCAGCCTGCTCACGGTAATAGTAGAACATGTCGTTCACTTTACCGTTCACGGCATTGTAATAGGCGTCATAATCCAGCATGGCATTACGCGCCTGGTCTGCATTCATACGGGCTTGGGCACGCTCCAGCAAGTAAGGGGCGGCTTCCTCCGTATAGGGCTGGGTAAAGCGGGCCACACAACTGTCCATCAGAGCCAGTACCTCCTCGGCAGGCGCCTGCATCAGTTCCTTGGTCTTGGCGGCACTGAAGAAGGTAGCCGGAGAGGCCAGAATGGTCTTATTCACTTTATCATAGCTGGTAAATGCCGACGGATAGTCCTGCTTGGCAAACTGGATGTCACCCTCCAACTGGACATAAACCGGAAGCTCGTCAATGGCTATCGCTTTCCGTACCTCGTCCAGAGCCTTGTCGAGCGACCAATCCTTATAAACTTTCTCGGGCTTGCCCAATGCATAATTATAGATTATCTTGGCCCGGTTGTAATACACATCATCTTTCTTTGCCGCAACCTCCAAAGCCTTATCCATATCTGCGGCGACCTTATCCATGGAAGCATCTTCACGGGACATGAACAGATGCTGGGAAGCGCGGCGCAGATAACCGTCGGCACTGGCAGGATATTGTGCAATGAAATCGTTCAGAGTCTCCATATACTTCTCCGGAGACAGTTGGGAAGAAGCCATGTAGAGGAACACCAAAGCCTGCTCTTCGGTATCGGGCAATGCCTTCTTGATACCGATGCCCTTCAATGACATATCTCCATAAGACAATGCGGAGATATTCTGCGACATGGCGAAATTGGCATCAATGGCATAGCAGATGGTAGCCGTGTCTTGTCCGGAGGACTTCTGCGCAAGGCCGAAGACCTGCCCGTCCACAGTCATCAGCGGACAACTCACCATCTTGTCCTTCAGACGCATATCGAGCGTATAATAGGAATAGTTGCCGGAAATCTTATCAGCTTCCTTTACTTTCCCGGCAGTGAAGGAACGGTCCTTCTGGGTGGAATAAGGCAGCAGATATACATCCGCACCGACGGCCGGAGCCACAGCAGCCAAAGTGAGTGCCGTGACTTTCTTTCCGGGGATGCCGACACGGAACTTGACAACATCGTACATGTCATCAGCTCCCATAATGGCCTCCACCGGCATCTGTGCCCCGTCCGAGCTCATCACAACGGCGCGCCGGGCACCTTTGAACAAGGTGTAGTCAGAAAGCGCAACGCCATCTTCAGTGACAAAAAAGCCGTTTCCAGTATTCAGTATCTTATCGTCCTGGTCGTAGGTCACCACCGAAAAAACGGCACGTTTGGCTTTGTCTACCCACTTCGGGGCTTGTGCCACACTCCACTGAGCCAATAAACAGAGAGTGAGCATCAACAGCAATTTCTTTTTCATATCTTAGTTGGTTCTTTGTTTTACCGCTTCATAAATCAAAATGCCGGCTGCAACGGAAACATTGAGGGACTCGATGGTTCCCAACATGGGAATTTTCACCCACTCGTCACACAACGCCAGATTGTCATAGGACACCCCCTTGTCTTCGGCACCCATAATGATGCACATCGGACCGGTATAGTCGGCTTTGGTATAGTCGTAATCGCCTTTCTCCGTGGCTGCCACGATATGGAAACCACTATTCTTGAGGAATTGCAGGGTCTCTTTCAGGCTGTGTTCGCGGCAAACGGGCAAAGTGTGCAAGGCTCCTGCCGAAGTTTTCATGGCATCTGCGTTGACTGATACACTGTTCCGTGCAGGGATAATCACGGCATCTACCGCCGCACACTCGCAAGTACGGGCAATGGCGCCGAAATTGCGGACATCCGTGATGCCGTCAAGCATCACAAACAGAGGATTCTTGCCCTGCTCGAAAAGGAAAGGTACCAAGTCCTCCGTCTTCTGGTAAGTGACTGAAGAGATGAAGGCAATCACTCCCTGGTGATTCTTACGCGTCACGCGGTTGATGCGTTCCACCGGAACGCGCTGTACCGGTATCAAAGTCCCTTTCAAGACAGCGAACAGCTCTTTTGACAAATCACTCTGAATGTCCTTCTTTACCAATATCTTGTCTATCTCTTTTCCTGCCTGAATGGCTTCTATCACGGCACGGACGCCGAAAATCATTTCACTGTTATCAACCATATATGGGTATTTACTATTTGACGATTTACTATTTACTATTTGATACTTCCAGCAATGCTCTGGCATTGTTCAGTGCGGCTTCGGTCAGCTTAGCGCCACTCAGCATATGGGCTATTTCTTCCACACGTTCATCGTCGGTCAGACGACGGATGTGACTGTTTGTTTCCGTCTCGTTGTCCTGCTTGTACACCTTATAATGGGCGCGTCCGCGGGCAGCAATCTGGGGCAGATGGGTGATACTGATTACCTGGCGGTCCTGCTCGCCCATCTCCTGCATGATATCCGCCATGCGGTCGGCTATCTCGCCGGAGACTCCGGTATCTATTTCGTCGAATACAATGGTAGGAAGCTTGACGGCACCGGCTATCATTGCTTTGATGGAGAGCATGACGCGGGCTATTTCACCACCCGAAGCTACGGAGGAGACGCTTTGCAATGCCCCGTTCTTATTCGCGGAAAACAAGAAGTTCACAGTATCCGCCCCGTGTATGCCCGGCTCTTTGCGGGCACCTATCTCTACCTGGAAACGGACATTGGGCATGCCCAACGGAACCAGCCGCGCAGCCATCTGCTTCTCCACTTCACGGGCAACGGCAGTACGCGCCTTGGTGAGGACGGCAGCCTGCTTTTTCACCTTATTATATAAAGCGTCGCAACGCGCTTTCAGTTCCTCGATGTGCTCGTCGGACGAAGTGATGGCGGAGAGTTTGGCGGCGTATTCATCCGTCAGCGCCAGAAGTTCACCGACAGTGGAAACGCGGTGCTTCTGTTGGAGCGTATAAATCAAGTTCAGACGTTCGTTCACTTCATCCAGACGTTCGGGGTCGAACTCTATTTCATCCTCCTTACCCGACACTTCCTGCGAAATATCCTTCAGCTCGATATAAGTGCTTTCCATGCGTTCGGCAAGTTCCCCGGCAACCGGATAAACCCTCTGCAGGCCGAGCATCGTATTCAGGCATTCCTTCAGCCCGGACAACAAGCCTCCTTCGTCCGAGTAGAGCGTCTGCCCTACCCGATAGAGTCCGGCCTTTATCTCTTCCGCATGGCTCAGCGTATCTGCCTCTTGCTCCAGCTCCTCCTGCTCACCGGCAGACAAGTGTGCCTCTTCCAACTGTTCCAGTTGGAAACGGATATAGTCTTCGTCCGACTTATCTTGATTGGCACGGGCAACAAGGGCCTCCAAATCCTGCTGTGCCTGCTTCCATGCTCCGAAGATATGCTGGTAAGCAGACAAGGCCTCTTCGTTATGCGACAAGATGTCCAGTACATTCAACTGAAATCCTTCCTTGTTCAGCAATAGGTTCTGATGCTGGGAATGCACGTCAATCAGCTGTTCTCCCAACTCCTTCATCTGAACCAATGAAGCAGGCGTGTCATTGATGAATGCCCGGCTCTTGCCCGAAGCGGACACCTCGCGGCGCAGGATGCATTCTTCCTCGTACTCCAACTCATTCTCCTCAAAGAAAGGCTGCATACCGTAAGCGGAAATATCAAAACGGGCCTCGATAATGCACTTCGAAGCTCCTACACGAATGGCTTTCACATCGGCACGCTGTCCCAGCAGCAGACCGATGGCACCCAGAATAATGGATTTTCCAGCACCGGTCTCACCCGTTATCACCGAGAAACCGCTGCTGAAGCTGATATCGAGCTTTTCAATAAGCGCATAATTCTGTATGTAAAGCGAACGCAACATAAGGATATTGACGATTTACTATTTACTATTTAAATCTTTCACCAGACGGTCTACGATGTCGGCAGCCACTTCGGCTTTGGACTTCAAGGGGTAGTCCGTCTTTCCCTGGTGGTCTATGATACTGATTTTATTGGTATCGCAACGAAAACCGGCTCCCTTGTCGTTCAGGGAGTTCAGCACGATGAAGTCCAGATTCTTGCGGTTGAGCTTGTCTTCCGCATTCATCTGCTCGTTATGAGTCTCAAGGGCAAAGCCTACGAGGAGGCGCCGTTGGTGCTCCGTATCGTTCTTCTGATTGCCTAAGAAAGCGGCTATGTCGCGGGTAGGTTTCAAGTTCAAACTCATCTCCCCGGTCTTTTCGCGCTTGATTTTCTCATCCGCCACTTGTTCGGGGGTGTAGTCTGCCACGGCAGCCGTCAAGATGGCGGCATCGGCATGGACAAAGGCGGTGGATGCAGCCTCGAACATCTCCTGCGCCGACTCTACCGCATGGTACTGGTGCATCGGGAAGTAAGTGCCTTGCTGCACCGGACCGGCAATCAGTATCACCTTGGCCCCTCTGGCGGTACATTCATCTGCCAGGGCAAGTCCCATCTTGCCGGAAGAATAGTTGCCGATGAAGCGCACCGGGTCTATCTTCTCATAAGTAGGTCCTGCGGTTATCATCACTGTCTTGCCCACCAGGTCGCCCTCTTTGGCAGCAAAGTACATTTCCAGGTGGCGGATGATATTCTCCGGCTCCTCCATACGGCCTTTCCCCACCAGATGGCTGGCGAGTTCTCCCGTAGCAGGTTCTATGATGTGGTTTCCATAAGAGCGGAGTGTATCCAGATTCTTTTGGGTGGAAGGATGGGCATACATGTCCAGGTCCATGGCAGGCGCCACAAACACCGGAGCTTTGGCGGAAAGATAGGTGGTAATCAGCATATTGTCTGCCACGCCATTCGCCATCTTGCCGATGGTGGAAGCCGTAGCCGGGGCTATCAGCATGGCATCTGCCCACAGACCGAGGTCCACATGGCTGTTCCAGGTGCCATCGCGTTGGGCAAAGAACTCACTGATAACCGGTTTGCTGGTCAGGGCAGAGAGCGTGATAGGGGTAATAAATTCTTTTCCGGCAGGCGTAATGACCACCTGCACCTCTGCACCACGCTTAATCAGTCCGCGAATAATATAGCATGCTTTATAGGCGGCAATGCTGCCCGTAATGCCCAATACTATTTTCTTCCCTTTCAGTATATTTGCCATTTATTTCTGAGTCATTTCACGCAGACGTATCTTGGTCAGCGTGGCTTTGGTATTCAGGGTAAAATCACTGTTCAGAATCCAGCTGTAATAGCCGGGATCGCGCTTCAGGACATCGGATACCGACATGCCCTTGTACTTGCCGAAGTTGAATACTTCCACACCTTTGTCATCGTAGACCATACGACCGGCAAAGTCCACATTCTTGTTGAAGCTGGAATAGTCGGCAAGGAAAGCCACGTCATTCTGCAACTCCGGATAGCGGTCCAACTGCGACATCAGCACTTCGTAGGTGGCACGTGTATCAGCCTCTGCCGTATGGGCGTCTTCCAAATTCTTGCCGCAATAGAATTTATAGGCAGCAGACAGCGTGCGTTGCTCCATCTTGTGGAAAATGACCTGCACGTCCACAAACTTGCGGCGGCTCATGTCAATGTCCACACCGGCACGAAGGAACTCTTCCGCCAGAACGGGGATATCAAAACGGTTGGAGTTGAAGCCCGCCAAGTCGCATCCTTCAATGTCATTGGCAATGTTGCGCGCCACTTCCTTGAATGTGGGGCAGTCGGCTATATCGGCATCGTAGATGCCATGAACGGCAGATGCTTCGGCAGGAATGGGCATTTCGGGATTGATACGCATGGTTTTGGACTCCTCATTCCCGTTGGGATATACCTTGAGGTAACAGATTTCGACAATTCGGTCTGAGTTGATATTGGTACCCGTAGTCTCCAAATCAAAAAAGACTATCGGATTTTTCAGATTCAATTTCATTGTTTTTTCGTTTTATAAGCTCTGGCTATGAGCTATAAATTATAAGTTTAACTTACAAGCCACGAGCTACAAGTACCGTGCGGCATAATTGCGCAGCCACTTGTAGCTCGTAGCTCATAATCCGATTGCTAATATTCATCAGTCATTCAGCATCATCGGCATCAGCAGCATCAGCAAGTCTTCGTTCTCTTCCTGCTCTATCGGAATAATGACACCTGCACGTGAAGGATCTGCCAGTTCGATAACGATTTCATCGGCAGAAATGTTATTCAGAATGTCAATCAGGAAAGTGGACTTGAAACCGATGCTCATCGGATTGCCCGCATATTGGCAAACCAGTGTTTCTTCGGCCGATGTAGAGAAGTCGATGTCCTGTGCGGAGATGACAATCAGATTCTCCTGCATACGGAGCTTGATAAGGCTGCTTGCCTGCGAGGAGAAGATGGACACGCGGCGCAAAGCACCGAGCAGTTGCAGGCGGTCTACCGTCACTTTATAAGGGTTGTTCTGCGGAATCACAGAGTTGTAGTTGGGATAGCGTCCTTCGATAAGACGGCACACCATGCGGTAACTTTCCAGTGTGAACACAGCGTTGCGTTCGTCGAACTCGATAGTCACCATGCCTTGCTCTTTCGGCAGCAGATTCTTCATCAGCGAAGCCGGCTTCTTGGGCAGGATAAAGGCGGCACGTTCGTTACCTTTGGCGGCCAGTGTCTTGCAGCGCACCAGCTTATGACCGTCTGATGCCACCATCGTGATGTCCTCCGTTGTGATATCGAAATAGATACCGTTCATCACAGGACGAAGTTCGTCATCAGCTGTGGCAAACACGGCACGGTTGATGCCACCCAGCAACACTTGTGCATCCATTTCCACACGTACGGCATTGTCACCCAACATGGCGGACTGCGGGAACTCGTCTGCATTCTGCCCCATCAGACTGTATTTACCGTTCTGATACTGTACCGTGATTTCAAGGGAATCCGTATTGATTTCAAAAGTCAACGGTTGTTCGGGAATTTCCTTCAAAGCGTCCAAAAGGGTTTTGGCTGTGACGGCAAAACGGCCGTCCATATCACTTTCATTCACTTCGACTGTAGTGACCATCGTCGTTTCACTGTCGGAAACAGTTGCAGACAAGGTTCCGTCTTGCAGTTCAAAGAGGAAACAATCCAAAATAGGCAACGCATTCTTCGAATTAATCACACGGCTAATAGCCTGCAAATGACTGGAGAGCGCAGTACTCGAAACGATAAATTTCATATCTTCTGTATATTTAAGTTTTTTATTTTGCTAACGTCTTAGAAACCGTTTTTATATTTTTCAAACTGACGGACAAAGTTAAAAAAAGAATTCCCTACGACAAAGAAATAGCAAGAAAAAACAGCCGAATATTCGTCTCATATTCCTAAAAAATTGTAACTTCGCCGCATCATTTAAAAAGAAAACAATGGAATTTACAGGAAAAATCATCGCTATACTCCAGCCCAGAGGCGGAGTTTCCAAGTCAGGTAACGAATGGAAATCACAAGAATATGTGATTGAAGACCATGGCCAATATCCGCGCAAAATGTGTTTTGACGTATTTGGAGCGGACAAAATCGAACAGTTCAATATTCAGATGGGCGAAGAGCTGACAGTATCTTTTGATGTAGACGCACGCCAATGGCAAGACCGTTGGTTCAACAGTATTCGCGCATGGAAGGTAGAACGCGTAAGCACTGCCGCACCCGCTCCGGGCGCTCCCGTTCCACCGCCGGCTCCCACTGCCGCACCGGAATTCCTCGCAGGGGATGCAAAGGATGACCTGCCGTTCTAAGAATATGTTATAATTCACCACAGATTGCACAGATTAACACAGTTTATTCTAGAATTTTGATAATCAAGAATTTTTAGCTGTGTTAATCTGTGCAATCTGTGGTGAGTGTGTATTTTGACTTTCCTCGTGCTTATTTTCCCTCAGCACTCTACAGAATGACCGATTAATCACCCTTTATAAAGCAATACGATATTCGGATAAACCACCCCTTCTGTACAAGTAAACTGTACTGCAAGCATGAAATGACGGAAGAAGTTGGATTGACGGAAGAAGAAGTTCGGTATCAGACGCACATACGTTTCAGGCTGGCTCAGCATCATCTCCATATCCACCATCATCACAAAATTATATATGGGTGAAAGACTGCCTATACCCTCTTCGTACACCGGTGTTCCGTCTAACACATCTCCACTCTCCACCGCCTCAATATAGGCCGAAAGGCTCAGTGCATCGGGAGCCAGCAACAGACTACCCCGATAGAAACAGGCAAAGGTATAAAGGGCAGACTCCGTGATGCCCGTCAGCTGGGTGAGCAGCGTGTTACGGGGCAACACATATTTAGGGAACTTCCTTGCTTTGGGATACAACGAATTATTTGAAACCACCTTCGGCATAAGCGGAGCATCCTCTTCCTTGGGGGTACTGTAAAGCAGAGACTGCAAGCGGCGTTCCGCTGCCAGTTCATCCTTGAGAGGGATACACATCACGGCGCAAGGCAGCTTGTCCAACGTGTCTTTAGACTGGAACAAGCAAGACATCACGCTCTCGCCCGCATGCTCATTCAAGTAAGCAATCCACTCCTCGTCGCGCTGCTTGATATAGTCTGAATAGGTGGCCTTGGCATACTCCTGACTGGCAGTAAAGCCAAACCAGGAATTTCTGTCAGACATTGCCCAGCGATCGTAAAAGAAAGTGGAAGACGGAAGCAGAGCCCCGGAAAATCCGTCCTCTACCGGCTGCTGCACCCGCAAGGCATTGATAAACGTCTGTGTGGAATCCGACCCATGGCTGATGCCGGAGCAATAAATGGCATCTTCATTGAACTTCATGTCAAACTCCGCCCAACTGCCCAGCTGCGTCTGCGAACGGATACCGTCCGTAGGCTTCCCCATATCCACTCCTTTCATACGCACATAGACCGTGGCAGCCACGTTACTCTGCTTGCCCGCGTACATAGTGCGGAAAGAAGGGAGGTTCATCAGGGACTTTTTGCTGCGCCGCGCATCAATCACATGTTCTATCAAACGCTTCTGGAAACTTACAACCAGAAAATCGGGAGTGAAGTAGGCAGCCAGGAAACGACCGTCTGCCATGGGATAGATACGTATCTCCTCTCCCTTGTAATCGAAATACTTGGAAGGAAACGAACTGGAGCAGTACTTCTCCACAAAAGACTCCACCAACTCATAATCACCCGAACCCAAACTACAATACAATACTTGGTTCATCGGTGTATCCGGCTCGTGAAAGCTAATCAGCATCTTGTTCATCTGTTTACTCAGTCCATGCGGAGTATCCTCCACCAAAGTATACAAATACTTCTTCAAGTAAACAAAAAGCTCCGATACGTATAGAAAATGATTGTCTTTGCTGCAATTCAGTTCATTGATATCTTCCACGAGGTCTGCCATACGGTCGGTTTCGAGTATGGCTGTGGCATCTTGCGGCACCAAAGTATAAAGATTGAAATCCTGCCGGTTCTCCACCGAATTCAACCGCAGGAAGGAATACACGCCAAAACCGGTACATAGCAGCACTATGGACACAACGACAGCTATCTGTATGAGGAGTCGGAGTTTCATGGCATTTATTCATCAACTTTTGGCAAAAATAGCATTTTCTACTAATAAAACAAAACAAATGTTTCAAAAAGTTTAGAAATCTATTTCAAGTCCATCGTAGGCAAAGTGTACATGGGGTGGCAGCTGCTTTTCGATGTCGGCATGAAGCCCTGCATGATGGCTCATATGGATGAAATAGGTCTCTTTGGCACCAATACGTCCGGCAGCCTCCAACGCCTCCGAAATACTCTGGTGCGTAGGATGCGGCTTTGGCCGTAAAGCATTCATTACCAAAACGTCCAAGCCCTTCAATTGTTCATAAGATTCCTCAGGCATCATGTGCATATCCGTGATATATCCCAGCCGGCCGCCAATGCGGTAGCCCAGGATGGGAAGCCTGCCGTGCATCACCCGTAAAGGCAGCACTTCCGTCCGGTTGATGTGGAACACCTGCCCCGCCTCCACTTCCTGCAGATAGATACGCGGAACTCCCGGATATACCTTATCGACAAAGCAGTAAGGCATCCTTGCCCGCAGATGGGCAGCAGTGTAGGCATCGGAATAGATAGGGATATCGGCAAAACGACCGAACGGGCGCAAATCATCCAGACCACCCACATGGTCATAGTGTTCGTGTGTCACCAGTACGCCGTCTATCTTCTCAAAAGAAGAAGCACGCAGCATCTGTTCCCTGAAGTCAGGACCACAATCTATCAATATCACCGCATCATCCGTATGCAGCAGGGATGACGCACGCAAGCGGTTGTCCCGCGGGTCAGTGGAAGTGCAGACCGGACAAGTACAGCCTATCTCAGGCACACCGGTCGAAGTTCCACTTCCTAATATTCTGAGTTTTCCCATTGACTAAATCAAATAAATTTCTAAAATCAGGTTATATACAACAATGTTTGGGTGTGTCAAAACTCTCTTACTATTTTATCAAACAAACTTCCGGGTGAATATCAATGCCGAATTTCTCGCGGACAGAAGCCCGCACGGCATCCGAAAGAGCGACAATATCCGCTCCCGTGGCACCACCCGAGTTCACCAGCACCAACGCCTGCCGGCCGTGCACCGCAGCAGGCCCCAGCGCCTTGCCTTTCCAGCCACACCGGTCTATCATCCAGGCAGCCGGTATCTTTACCCGACCGGCATCCACATCATAGTGGGGCATGTCCGGATATTCCCGTTGCAAAGACTCGAACTGCCGACGCGGCACGATGGGGTTCATAAAAAAACTACCCGCATTGCCCAGCACCTTCGGGTCGGGCAACTTGCTTTGACGGATGTCTATAATCACGCGGCGCAAAATTTCCAGATTCAGCACCGGATATTTCTCCAGCTCCTGCCGGATAGTACCGTAATCCAATGTATAATGTTCCCGTTTACCCAGGCAGAAGTTCACGTAAGTCACAAACACGGTCTTCATCTCCGGTTGCTTAAACAAGCTCTTTCTGTAGGAGTAGCCGCATTCGTCCACCCCGTAGATACGCTTCTCCCTTGCCATGTTTATGGTTTCCACGGATGTTATCAGGTCCTTTACTTCCACACCATAGGCACCGATATTCTGTACTGCGCTCGCCCCCACCTCACCCGGTATCAGCGAAAGGTTCTCGGCACCATACCAATGCCGCTCCACACAGTAGGCCACAAAATCGTCCCATACCACACCGGCGCCCACACGCACCGACACGTGCTCCTCATCCTCTGACGTCACCTTCAGGCCACCGATACGTGAATGCAGCACCGTGCCTTCATAATCCTTAATAAAGAGCAGGTTGCTCCCTCCACCGATATGCAGCCAGGGCGCAACGACCTGTCCTGCTGCAATCAGCTCCCGCAGTTCATCCTCCGAACCGTATTCCAGAAATCTTGCAGCAGTAACGTCAATTCCAAATGTATTGGGTATCTTCCTCAAACCTTTCCTCCTTTATTTTAAATGCTCGTGTCTTCATATTTGTACAGCTCCCATCCCTTACTGCGTTTGCGGAAATAGAAGATATTGGAGTATCCGTTGCCTATGCCATTTACCTTCAGTATTTTGGTATCCGACAAGTCCTCATTCTTCTGTCCGTAATTGATATTAGACAATCTGTCGGTAGGCATTACCGGACGAAAGGCATACCACTGGTCCACATCCAAAGTAGTTTCCAGAATAGAAAACTCGTCATCAGGGTCTATGGTGATGAATTGTAGCGGATGCCTGATATGCTTGCTCTGATAGACACTGTCCGTCACAAAACGGG
>UMDY01048940.1_pt1 | contig 11872 bp, 9 predicted proteins | sample 1964591 | NCBI WGS metagenome assembly UMDY01 (sample SAMEA4836004, study PRJEB28245) | human gut metagenome | biome: gut microbiome; material: fecal sample | place: Denmark | collected 2008
TCCAATGAGGAATCTTCCGGTATCTGCTGCTGTTCCGTATTCCAGAAAAACAGAAATCTCTGCCGGCGCAAGAACCGTTGCCAGGAAAGAAAATCCCGCACTTTCCGCCTCCGGCTTTCCAATGGCATTGGCTACATCCGTACGGTAGATCGTAGTACAGGAAGCTTCCTGAAGCTTCTGTGTTCCCTGATAAAATACGATCCTTGGCTGTCCCATGGAAGCAAATGTAGGATCAAATGCCCAGCCAATGGCATTTAAAGTACCATTTTCATAATGGAAAAAATCAACACTTCCCATACAGGTAGGAGTTGCCTCCACTCCCATCACAGTTGCTGGCTCTGTATGATAATGGAGAACTTTTTTGACCAGCCTTTTCACCTGAGCTTTTTTGCCAGGATGACGCAGTGCCTCTTCCTGCATACGGGCTGCCTCTTCCGCCGCCTGTTTTGCTGCACGTTCGGCCTCTTTTTTAACTCTTTCCTGTTCCCTGCGTACTTCCCGTTCTTTTTCAAATGCCAGAAGCTTTTCCACATCCGGAAGCTCCAGACAGTCAAGTTTTCCCTCAATTACGATCTTATCTACATTTTCCGGGTGTGTAACGTGAATAAGATAAAAACCATCGGTTGTAAAAAATGCGGTTATACTGTTGTCCACCTTCATATGAACACCCTGCGGCACAAGTTCTGCACTGCATCCGCAGTCCAGGCGCTCTACTTTTACTTTCAGGAAATGACCGTTTGCCGGATTCCATCGGAGATTCTTTATCCCCTCAATTTCGGAAAGATCAAACTCCACCCGAAAACGGTTTCCTGTAAGTTTTCCCTCTGCATAAAGCGTATGTTCTTCACAGAAGCCCTCACCAAGATCATAGTAAATCTTACTGTGCATCTGGTGTTTTTCTCTTTCTCTGTTCACCAGCTCTGTTACGGAAACCGGTACTTTTTTCTGTTCAAACGGAAGCAGGGATCCACATCCAACATACTCATAAACAAAATGCATGGTCCATTTCATGAAGATCTCATAATCTGTGTAACCGATTTCAAATTCTGCCATCATATCATCTTCATGTATCAGCTGTGGCAGCTCCGGAATATGAGTATACAGTTCATGGATCAGACGCCACATAATGAAATTCACCGGTACAGGAAAATCAAACATCCATTCATAATCAATGATCTGATTTTGGCTTTCACCCATGAAAATATTACTGCAGATCAGATCCACATTGGCAGGGCAGACACATTCATAATCTGTTCTTCCGGGATATTTTCCAAATACCTCACAGAACTCTTTCGTTCTATAATCCATGATCCTGCGGGACTGGAAAAAATCCCGATGGAAATTCTTAAGAAGTCCTTTGAGCTCCCCGGTTTTTCCTTCATGAGCAAGTTCAGCGATTTCCTGATGAAGAGTTTTTCCGGTAAGAAGCGGATAGCTGACTTTTCCGTTTTCTGCCTTGCATGGAAGATTTTTATATTTATCAGAGCCTGTTTTTTCCGCTCCAAGCTTTTCCAGGGTCTTCAGGAACCCCTCTGCCTCAGGTACCATGGCCTCTTTTTCTGCACGGACCTCTCCGTTCTCACGAACGATCTTTGTCAGAAGCCGAAACTTTTCCTTTCGTTCCTGATTCAGTTTTACATAGAGAATTTCTTCCTTCTCCTGTCTTTCTGTTCTTCCGGCCTCCACAAGGAAAGAATTCACAAAACTGCTCAGGATCTTCTCTTTTTCAAAAGCTTTTACCCCTGCATGTTCTGAGAAAAGATCCGCTGTCTTATCTGTGTACACCGGATAGTTTCTTCCATAGGAATTGGTATAAAGGCTCTCATCTGTAAAAATTTCTGTAGGAAATTTGTAATCCGGGTACGGGTAATAAAAGTGCAGAAAAGGAAAGCCGCTGTTTTCCAGCAGCTCTCCCAGTTCATTCTTGGAAAAGGTGCGCACAGACTGATTTCCCGGATATCCGTTGATTCCGAAAAAGTGAAGATCTGTGTGATCCTCCGGTGCTCCGGCAAAGTACTTCAGTCCCAGTCGGTTCTCGATGGCGATCAGAAGTCTTCCCTCCGGTTTCAGGTATGCACCCATACGCTGAAGAAATGTCTCGTAAGGAGTTTTTCCTTCCGTAAAACTCATGGCATACTCCAGAACACCGTTTACTACCACATAGTCGAATTTCTCCGGAAAAGTCATGTCGTTGAGATTTCCAACCATGATCGTGAGATTTTCTTTATCATTGTTTCTTGCATAATTTATGTCTGCACGACGCTTGGAAAGCTCCACTGAAGTCACATGCCCGGCCTTGCGGCAAAGCATTCCGGTAATAGCTCCGCATCCGGCTCCGATCTCAAGAACGGAATCCGTCTCTTTCAGAGGGTACCAGCTTAAAATATTCTCCCGCAGTCCGGAAAAATGATAGACCATGGGAAAACTCACTTCATCCTCCGGCAGGTCCTCAAACGATTTCCCTTCCTGTGCCATTTTCAGAAGTGTTTCCTCGATATCCCCATCGGAATAATGATCCTTCGCCGTATAATAATCTAAATTCAACTCCGCCATAGTAGTTCCTCCACTTATTTCACAGATACTTTGGAAAACATGTCAAAATATCCCACTGCTTTTTTATCTGTGATCACCGTCAGATTGCACACATCATAAAGCCGGTGAAATACGGTAAAATCGCCGTCTTTATATCCTGTGCAGCCCAGACAAAGCATATATTCTCCTGCCTCCAGCGGCATTATCTGTTTAAAAGTAATCTCCCGCACATCACCGGCTTTCTGCGGTTTCACAGCAGTGTGTTCATACATGGTGTTTGTTCCTGTGATTTCCGTACCTTTCAGATCTTTCAGTGTGAATGCAAAAATCGGGTCATTGACATCTGCCTGAAAGCGTACCTTCATCTGAACAGAAAATTCTTTACCTTTTTCGATCACATTTGTAATCATTCCGGTATCATCCCGGATCGCAAAATCCACGATCTCTCCAAGCTTACTGCCATACTCAAGAACCTTCGGATTCAGATTCAGGCTGTCTTTCATAGCCCTGCCGCCTCCGGCATGCTCTTTTTTCGACACATTTTCTCCAGCTGTGCCATCTGTCAGCTGACCATCCTGCCCTGCTTCTGCATTCTCTGCACCTTCCTCCAGATCTGCATCATCATACTGATTCACCAGCACACGACGGTAGAGATTGACCATCTCCTTGGCGCCACCTTCCGCAAGCTTTTCTCCTTTGTTGAGAAGAACAACCCGATCGCAGTATTTTCCGATACTGCTCAGGTCGTGGCTTACGAACAAAATGGTCTTACCCATTTCCTTGAACTCCTCGAATTTCCGGTAACATTTTGCCTGGAAAAATACATCACCTACGGAAAGCGCCTCATCAACGATCAGGATCTCCGGATCGATATTGATGGCCACCGCAAAAGCCAGACGCACGAACATACCACTGGAGTATGTTTTTACCGGCTGATGGATAAACTCTCCAATATCTGCAAAATCCAGGATAGACTGCAGCTTGGCATCAATCTCCTCTCTGGAAAAACCGATCATACTTCCGTTGAGATATACATTCTCAAGTCCGGAATATTCTCCGTTAAATCCTGCTCCAAGCTCCAGAAGAGCGGAAATCCTTCCATTTACGGAAACTTCTCCACCTGTAGGAGAAAGTACGCCTGTGATGATCTTCAGGATCGTAGATTTACCAGATCCATTGGTTCCGATGATTCCTACTGTTTCCCCTTTATGCACCTGAAAAGATACGTGGTTCAGAGCATAGTGCTCTTTATATTTCTTTTTTCTGGATAATCCCAGAGACTCTTTAAGACGGTCCATGGGATTATCGTAAAGTTTATACATTTTACTGACATCATTTACTGAAATCGCAATATCTTCTGCCATTTTTAACCTCACTTTTGTGTAAATCGTTCACTCTCACAATCTGTCGCCGTTTTGCTGTTTTTCTGCGTACTGAGCAAGTTTCCGCAGGAGACTTCCCTGATTCGATCAAAGAACGTCTGCAAAATGCGGTTTCAGACGTTTGAATATTACAGATCCCAGTCCGAAAAGCAGGATCGTAACCACCCAGAAATAGATCGTCCATGAAGCATGGTTCCAGATTCCGACATGACCAAGCATGGAATCACGATAACCCGTAACTACATAGTACATCGGATTCAGCTTGAACAGCTTGATCAGCCATGGATGTGAAGACAGCATATTGATATCCCACATGATCGGTGTAAGCCATACGCCAACCTGGAGAAAAATGCTGATGATCTGGGTCAGGTCACGGAAAAAAATGACGATTGCACTTGTGGCATACACAAGCCCCAGTACCAAAAGGAAGGTACAGATGGAATAATAAATGATCTGCAGTGTATATAAACTTGGTGTATATCCATAACATGCGCACAAAATAAGTGCGAACACTACAAAAAACACATGCACAAAAAGTGCGGAAATGATCTTCACGATGGGAAGAATACTGATCTTAAATACAACCTTTTTTACAAGGTAATTGTACTCAATCAGTGCATTGGTTCCACCGTTTAACGCATCCTGGAAGAAAAACCACGGCACGATACCGGATACCAGATAGAGTACAAAAGGATAATCCGATACAGTTCCGGCTTTCAGTCCCACGGAAAATACAAACCAGTAGACCAGGATCGTCACGATAGGCTGGATGAATGCCCAGACAATGCCAAGATAGGATCCTGCATATTTTGTTTTGAAATCATTTTTTGCAAGGCTTAAAACCAGCTTTCGATTCTGGTACAGCTCTGCCGGCAAAGCTAATATTTTCTTCATTCTGTAATTCCTTATCGATTCTTATATTCCTCGAAGCTTCCCCACTTCTGATCCTTGTCGGAGAAAATAAGCTCCATGCCTTCCGGGATCGGCCACTCTACATTGATATCCTTGTCATTCCAGATAAGACCGCCCTCGTCGTTTGGATGATAGAAGTCAGAGCATTTGTAGGTGAACTCCGCATTCTCGGAAAGTACCAGGAATCCGTGGGCAAATCCCTTCGGGATAAAGAACTGTTTCTTGTTTTCTGCTGAAAGAACTACTCCGTACCATTTTCCGAATGTTTTGGATCCCTCACGAAGGTCAACTGCAACATCAAAAACCTCTCCGTTTACCACACGTACCAGTTTATCCTGCGGATAGTTGATCTGGAAATGAAGTCCGCGGAGGACACCGTAACGGGAGCTGGACTGGTTGTCCTGAACAAATTCCACATCAATGCCGGCTTCCTTGAAGTCATTGTAATTGTAAGTTTCCATGAAATATCCTCTGGAATCCCCAAAAACTGTTGGCTCGATCACTTTCAGTCCTTCAATATCTCCGCACTGTGTTACTTTTATTTTTCCCATTTTTCTTTCTCCTTTTCTAACGATATTTATTTGCGTGTTTCTTTTCTTTTATTCTGAGTGCCACAAGAAGAGCGATCAGGATCAGGATCATAACTGCCATGATTCCCAGAAGGATCTTTCGAAGTACCGGCATTCCTTCTGTTTCGCTGCTTTCTTTGCTGGCTGTACTCTTCTCTGTTTTTGCAGCAGTCTGATCTGCTGCTGTTTCTGTTTCGGAACCTTCTGTATTTTCCTGATCAGATGCCGCAGTTGGCTCCGGCGTTGGAGTTGCTGTAGCCTGTGCCACACTTCCGCTGCCCACCAGATATTCTCCAAAATAATAAGAAGTTTCTGTTTTTCCGTTTACATCTTCGGATTTCTTTGTGAGAGAATTCAGATCTGTTCCCTTTGGAAGAAGCACACTTCCTCCGTCTACTTCTGTTTTTGTGAAATTATCAAAACCATAGTTAAACATGGCAGTACTGTCCATACAGGAATTCGCCAGATCAGCTGCCCTCATGGTCACTGCAATATACGTTGTATTATCTCTTGTAGCCGCAGTAACAAGGGTATGGCCTGCCGCAACTGTAGTTCCTGTTTTTCCACCGATGCATCCCTGATAATAAAATCCGCTTTCCGGCGCGAACATTGGATGGTGCGTATGCAGAACTCTCTGCTGAGCATTCATATTGGTAGGCTGGATCGTATAATCCGCAGTCCCGATCACAGTACGGAAATCGTCATTTTTCAGACCTTCCCTCATGATCAGAGCCATATCTCTTGCGGAGGAATAATGATTATCATCCGGAAGTCCGCTGGAATTGGCAAAATGTGTATTCGTACATCCGATTTCCTGAGCTCGCTGGTTCATCATATCGATAAACGCCTGCTCCGTGCCACCGATATGCTCAGCAATCTGTGCAGCAACATCGTTGGCCGATTTAATGATCAGTGCATAAAGACAGTCTTTCATGGACAGGACTTCGCCTACCTGCGTGCCAATGTTACTGGAATCCGCATTTACATTCTGTACACCCGTCTGTGTAAATGTTACCTGTTCATCCATGCTGGAATTCTCAACCGCCACCAGAAGTGTCATGATCTTGGTGATACTTGCAGGATAACGCTGTTCATCTGCGCCTTTATTATAAAGAACCACACCCGTATCCGCGTCCATCAGAACGCCCGTGTCAGAAATGATATCGGCTCCGGCCGGCCATCCCTGGATCTGGTTGGTACTGATGTCATATTTCGCATTGAGATCCACCGCTGCCATAGCCTGTACCGGAAGCATCAGCGCCACACTGACTGCTGCCAGGATCATAAATACTTTTTTAATTTTTTTCATAATTCTCCCCTTCTTCTATCAGAATCCATCAAAAGAAGCAATTGCATCCACGACTCGTTTCGCATCCTCCATGTCAAGATTATAGAACATTGGCAGACGCATCAGCCGTTCGCTTTCTTTTGTTGTATAAACATCCTCCCCGGAAAATCTTCCGAATCTCTTTCCTGCGGGTGCGGAATGAAGGGGTACATAATGGAACACGCTGCAGATTTCCCGCTCCCGAAGATATTTCAGAAGCCGTGTACGTACTTTGATATCGTGAACTTTTATGTAGTACATATGTGCATTATGCGTACATTCTTTTGGAACATAAGGCTGCTCGATCTTTCCTTCTTCGGCAAGGAACTTCAGATTTTCATTGTAAAAATCATAAATCTGCATTCTCTTGTCACTGATCTTCTTATGCTGTTCCAGCTGAGCATAAAGATACGCCGCATTCAGCTCACTTGGAAGATAGGAGGAACCGTAATCCATCCACCGGTATTTATCTACCTGTCCGCGGAAAAACTTGCTGCGGTCCGTTCCCTTTTCTCTGAGGATCTCCGCCTTCTCCTGGTACTGGTCCTCATTAAACAGGATCGCGCCGCCTTCTCCCATAGTATAGTTCTTCGTCTCATGGAAGCTGTAGCAGCCAAAATCCCCGATAGTTCCAAGCGCTTTTCCTTTATAGTAGGCATCCACACCCTGAGCCGCATCTTCCACAACTTTCAGATTATGGCGTCTGGCGATGTCCATGATCGTATCCATCTCGCATGCTACACCTGCATAATGAACCGGAACGATTGCTTTTGTTTTTTCTGTGATCGCCTGTTCGATCAGTTTTTCATTGATATTCATGGTATCCGGCCGAATATCCACAAATACGATCTTCGCTCCCCGCAGCACAAATGCATCTGCCGTTGACACAAAGGTATACGATGGCATGATCACTTCATCACCTGGCTGGATATCCGCAAGAAATGCAGCCATCTCCAGCGCATGGGTACAGGAAGTCGTCAGCATTACATGCCCGGCATGAAAACGTTTTTCCATCCATGCAGAGCATTTCTTCGTGTAGATTCCATCCCCACAGAGCATTCCCCGTTCTACCGCATCCCGGATATACTCAAATTCCTTACCTGTAAACGCAGGTCTGTTAAAATCAATCATGTATTTCCTCTTTATTTTCTGTTTTTCATGGTTTTTCTTTATTAACTGTACATTTCATTTTCTCACACTCATGTTGTAAATTCAATGCCTATTTTTCTGCAGGTGTATAATCGGGGATCTGATTCTGATATGCCACTTCTTTTCCAGATGGATCCAGAATGTGCATTTCCCTGTAAAATTCCTGTGTCAGTTCATCCATTTCCTCACGGTTTTCCGTTTTTACGTAATACAGTGCCAGATATGGATTCGGACCATGTTCGATCACCGTTTCTCCTTCTCTATAAAAGATCCACGGTTTTTCCACTTCTTTTTTCTGTCCCAGCAGGACAGCTTTCGACTGATCTCCGATGGTGAGCAGTCTTCCCTGAAAATAGATCACAGCGCCACAGCAATGTGGTTTGTGTATGTCATGGTCTGTGAGCATTTTTTGAAGTTTTGTTCTGTCATACAGAGAAGCCAGAAGAAGTTCTTCCATATTAAATCCGTATACTATGTCAGTAAGTTCATGCTCATACCCGAAAAAACGTGCCGCAATCTCACAGACCTGGATTCCTTCCCCGGGTTTCCAGAAGAACTGCATGGAAAGCGCTCCGTCTTTCTGACCGGTCTTTTCTATATAGGCCTGCAGAAGTTCTGTGGCAGGTCTCTCTACCTTTGCCATAAGCCTGGACGGATAGACATTTCTTGTACTGATGGGAATTTCGCCTTTTGCAACCGATGTTTTTTCACGGTCTGCAATACTGATCACATGAACCTGTCCATCCAGGACCCAGGTCATCATATTAAATTCATATCCATCGTTATATTCTTCCACCAGGATCTCCGGCATATCAGAAAATTCTGCTGTTTTCTGTGACGCTTCTATAAGTTCATCCAGATTTTCAGATATATAGATTCCACGGGAACCGTATTTATCCAGCGGTTTGCTGACTACCGGGTAACGAAGCCCTTTAAGCCGCTCCTTAAGCCTGGATTTTCTGTCCGGATCTTCCAGCACCGCTGTAGGGATCTTTCGAAATCCCGGGGTTGGCAGTTCCAGTTTCCGGAGAAGTGCCCTTGTCTCGGATTTATCGCGGTACCATGGAAGCTGTTCCGGTTTCAGATAGCAGGGCAGTCCTGCCCTGTCGGCAATTTTCACCATACATTCCAGAAGCAGGTCAGAAAAGGAAGTAATGATACCGTCAATTTCTTTTTCCCGGCAAAGTTCTGCAATTCTTTCCGTGTCTGTTACCGGAATCTGATACGCCTCGTCCGCAAATTTCCTTGCCGGACCATCCGGATATCCGTCACAGACAATGGTGTAGTATCCTTTTTCCCGGGATTTCTGTACCAGCTGTACAAATTCCCCCAGAGTTCCCAGTATCAGAAGTCGGTGTTTCATGCTTTTGTTTCCTCCCATTCTCTTATGGAATCCGCAATGTAACGCATTTCTTCCTCCCCGTATCTCTGATCACAGGGCAGAGGAAGGACATTGGCGGCCCAGTCATATTCCATGGTATCCTCATCAAAATGATCGATGATATTCCGCCAGTAGGTCGGCACAAAAATTTTCCGGCCGGCCAGCCATTTTCGAAGTGCCAGCCCGTCCTCATGATAATAGGGATAGGCAAACGGTCCCTCAGGAATTACCTGATTAAAAATACTTTCTGACGGAAGAAGTTCTGTCAGCAGATGATAATTTTCTTCTCTTTTCGCTTTTATATAAGGATAATCCATAGAGCGGAGAAGATTTCCAGTCAGCCGTGACATGCGGCGGATTTCCATCTCATGATAATCTGCCGCATTGTCCAGCATCTTCTGGTAAAAAGTACCGGCATCATACTCATATCGGCCCAGAATGTGCTCAAGTCTTCCCATGGAATGATCCAGCGGTTTCTTTTCCGGATGCAGACTCGCATCCGTTGACAGATATGCCCCGTCGCTGACCCCCAGGAATTTCCGGCAGGAGTACAAAGTATCCACGCCAGGCAAAGGCTTCTGAAAAAATGCATGTGTATGATCCACGATAATGTTTCCGTAAATTTCCCTATATTGCCGAATTCTGTCATCGGTCAGCTGTCCGTAGTAATTTACAAGGTAAAGATATTCACCATCCGGAAGTTTCTTTTCCGGCAGAAGCGGACATAACTTTTCATCCATATGATAAAATTCTATTTCCACTTTTGTTTCTTCACAGGCTCCGGTCACAGAATCGCAGAGATATGTTGGAAGATAGATTTTTTTGCAGTTTCGAGCTTCCATCAACCAAAGAAGTGCGGTTCTCCCAAGGTTTACTCCACAAAGTTCAGGATAATATTCCTGACCTGTAGATTCTTCCAGTTCCAGATAACCACCGATTTCTTTTTTCATCAGTCTGTTTCCTCCTGACGGATCACATAATGTGGCATCTTCTTCGCCTCATTGAGGATATTCATAAGATAAATTCCGATAATTCCAATGGAAAGCAGTGTCAGCCCAAAGAATGCCAGCATTACCAGCATCAGGGATGTCCATCCTTCCACAGAAATCCCAAACATAAAATAACGCACCAGATAATAAATGGCCAGGCAAAGACTTACCAGAAAGCTTGCGATTCCGATGTTCCTCACCATAAGAAGCGGAAATGCCGTATGGGCCGTGATATCATAGATCAGGTCTTTCACAAGACGGCGGAAAGAATATCCGCTTTTTCCATAGGCACGGGCTGCATGCTGTACCGGCACATTGATGATCCGATTGGAGCTTAAAACCAGGAGATTGCCGATCTGCGGAAGATATGTATTGGTCTTCAGCATGGCTTCCACAAGAAAACGGCGGATCAGGCGGTAGCTGGTAATCTGAAGATTCGGGTCTTTCCCAAGCATTTTGGAAGTAGCCCAGACGGATAATTTTGTTCCCAGTTTACGGATCAGATTATGCTTCCGGCCTTCATAACTTGCAATGATCACATCCACATCATCCCGTTCATTCATGACATTGATCATCTTCGGAAGCTCTTCCGGCTGATGCTGAAGGTCATCATCCATCGTTACGATGAACTCCCCTTTTGCATGGGCAAATCCGCACAGAAGTGCCGGATGCTGGCCGAAATTTCTTGCCATCTGGATGATCTTCACACGGGAATCCTTCTCCCGGAGTTCTTTCATTACTTCAAAAGAACGGTCTTTCGATCCGTCATCTACCAGGATCAGTTCAAATTCTTCTTTTATTGTTTCCCGGAAAACTTTTTCCAGGCGAGTGTACAGTTCCTGCAGCGTATGTTCTGAATTGTATACAGGAACAACCACTGAATATAGACACATAGTTTTTTTCCTCTCTTTTGTATCAGTTGACACTTATCGTTTAATATTATCATTTTCGATTCCTGTTGTAAACCCGTTGTTGCTGTGCACTTTTCACAGAAACATTCTCTTGCATAAAACGAACAGATGCGATATATTGATTATCAGTTTACAATCACATTTATATGGAGGAAACATGACAAAACTCAAAGATTATATTCAGCTTCATCTGAATATCCTGCTGTTTTCTCTCACCAGCGTTTTTTCCAAGCTTGCGTCCGTTTATTATAATAAAGAGGGGCTTAATAGCCCGTTTCTCTATTTATTTCTTTTTCTTATGATCGCAAACTGTGGAATTTACGCCATCGCGTGGCAGCAGGTAATCAAAAAATTTTCCCTTTCCACGGCCTACGCCAACAAGAGTGTCTATCTTCTGTGGTCACAGGTATGGGCTGTAATTATTTTTCATGAAAATCTGTCGATTCAGAACATCATCGGTATCATGGTCGTTCTGGTCGGAGTCTGGATGGTGCAGAGATATGAATAGAACATTTATGCTGATCATGCTGGCAGGAACTTTTTTTTCAGCAATTTCGCAGGTTCTGCTGAAACAGAGCGCCAATATCACATACAAAAATCCTCTCAGGGAATATCTGAACTGGAGAGTAATTCTGGCTTATGGCATCTTTTTCGGAGTTTTGCTCCTCAATACCTGGTGTTATACAAGAGTCGATATGAAATTTGGTCCTGTAATCGATA
>UMDY01016775.1_pt1 | contig 11338 bp, 9 predicted proteins | sample 1964591 | NCBI WGS metagenome assembly UMDY01 (sample SAMEA4836004, study PRJEB28245) | human gut metagenome | biome: gut microbiome; material: fecal sample | place: Denmark | collected 2008
AAAAAGTATCCTCCACAGAAAAAATGGAAGGCCGTGGCCAGAATCAAGCGTTATTTCATCGGATTTTGCATTGTTCCGCCCTTTATGGACACCGGATGGGAGAATATTCGGTTCATCTCCCGGCACATTCGGGTCAGGTCAGAGTGTACATAGCGTTGCAGGGTGATGTTGGCATTGGCGTGACCCAATAATTCACTGAGGGTCTTTACATCGCAGCCCGCCTGCAGGCAGGTGGTTGCAAAGGTGTGGCGTAACCCGTGGGGGCGCACCTGCCGGACAGACGCCTGCTTCAGATATGCCTTGATGCTTTTCCGATAGCAGCGGGGTTCCACGGGCTTTTCCCCAGTACCGGATAGAAGCCATGTGGAATCGCTGGTGTTTTCGTTCAGCCTTTTCAGCATGGCGAGAAGCTGTTTCGGGATGGGAATTTCCCGGCGGGAGGTGCGGGTTTTGGGCGTTTGGATGACCACCTTTGTGTGACCGTTTCCGCAGGAAATTCGGCAGACCGTCCGATTGATCTTCAACGTGCCAAGTTTCAGGTCAAAATCACCCCATTGTAGGCCGCAAATCTCACCAATACGCAGACCTAATTCAAGCCCCAGTAATAAGCCGATTTTGCGAGGCGTGGGGTTCTCCTGTACATAATGATAAAGCCGTTGCTGTTCTGCCGGAGAAAGGGGCACAGGTGTTTTATCAACAGCTTTTGGCAGCGCAACTTCCAACTCCATCGGACGGATCAGCCGTAAATGTGCAGCATACTTACAGATCCGGCGCAGCATCGAGAGACATTCCCGGGCAGAGGAGTTTCCCAGTGGCTTGTGCGTGGCATCTGTGGGCGCAATGATTTGCTGCATGGCCTGTTCGAGGAAACTCTCATCAAGGGATGCAGCTGGCACTTTGTTCAAAACCGGAAGAAGATATTTGTGCAGCGTGTACGAATAATGTGCATAGGTGGATTCTTTTATGCTGTTCCGCAGGGAGTGCAGCCATACTTCAGCCAGCGCTTCAAAGGTCAGGTCGGTTCTTTTCAGGTTGTAGAAGCCCGCCTCTGCTTTCTTCTGAATGAGCACCCGTTTGACCTCTGCATAGACCATTCCGTAGACGTAGCCCCACTGGATTTTCCCCTCCGGCGTGCGCGCCTTGATGTACCGGCCTTCCCACCGACCATCCTTGCGTTTGTGAATGTTTTCTCCCCGTCGTGCCATTTCTGTTTCCTCCTGCGGTTTGGACACCCATCTGACCACTTATTCTGTCCACCTTCGTTTTTTGCTGGATTTTTCATGCGAAACTGGGCAATGTGCAAAAAAAACTTTCAGCTTCTGCGAGGTTTTTTCTAAGGTCAGGTGGGATACATTTGTACGGATTTCTATTGATTCCCAGATATAACCATGATAAAATAATAGGGAAAATCAAACAATGATGTCGAAAGATTGGTATCCTCCATTTTCCATGTGGAGGATACCCCTTTATTGCGGAAAGGGGTGAACAGGGTGGCATTGCGTCTGTTTGAACACAACGAGAAAGCATATCATGCGGCAGTCCGGATGATGGAGCAGTACGGCAAGGCTGCCATTGTTCATCCGACCGGCACCGGAAAGAGCTACATTGCGTTCAAGCTGATCGAGGACAACCCGGAGAAGGTTGTGATCTGGCTTTCTCCCAGTGAATATATCTTCAAGACCCAGCTCGAGAGCCTGAAAAGGAACGACCCGGATTTTCCGCTGGCAAACGTTCACTTTTATACCTACGCCAAACTGATGTGTTGTACGCAGGCACAGCTGGAGAAAATTGCGGCGCAGAAGCCTGCCTATCTTATACTTGATGAATTCCATCGTGCCGGTGCTGAATGCTGGGGCGAAAGCACGGTGGCTTTATTAAAGTTATGCCCGGACGCAAAACTTATGGGTCTGACGGCAACAAACGTCCGGTATCTGGACAATAACCGCGATATGGCTGAAGAACTTTTTGATGGACATATTGCAAGCGAAATGACCCTTGGCGAAGCAGTCGTCAGGGGTATTTTGCCTGCCCCCAAATATGTGACCACAGTTTACCAGTACCAGAAAACACTTGCAAAGTATCAGGCACGGGTGGATAACCTGCGGACACCGGGCATTCAAGATGCAAACCAAAAGTATCTGGACGCGCTCCGCCGGGCACTGGAACAGGCGGATGGTCTGGATAAGGTCTTTGCCCATCATATCACGAATAAGTCCGGTAAGTACATTGTGTTCTGCGCCAACAAGGAGCACATGGACGAGATGGTGTCCCATGTACCGGAGTGGTTCGCAGGTGTTAACCCGGATGTTGTGGTGTACGAAGCTTACTCCGATGACCCGAATACGGATAAAGCGTTTGCGGATTTCAAGACAGACACGAGCAACCGGCTGAAGCTGCTGTTCTGCATCGATATGCTCAACGAAGGCGTCCATGTGGAAGGCATTTCGGGCGTGATCCTGTTTCGGCCTACGATTTCACCCATCATCTACAAGCAGCAAATTGGTCGTGCTTTGACGGCAGGGAACACAGAGACACCCTTGATCTTGGATGTGGTCAACAACTTTGAAGGCCTGACCAGTATTTCCGGTTTGCAAAGTGAGATGCAGGAGGCCGTTCATCGGCTCTACGCCAACGGCGAAGGCGATAAGATCGTCACCGAGCGGTTTGAGGTCATCGAGCAGGTGCATGACTGCCGGGTGCTGTTTGAGCAGCTGCAGGCAAGCCTTTCTTCTAGCTGGGAGCACTATTTCTCCGAGGCAAGCATCTATTACGCGGAGCACGGAGACCTGAATATCCCCAAACGCTACACGACCCCGGCGGGACTGAGTCTGGGAACATGGCTGATCACGCAGCGTCGGGTGCGCGATGGACAGATACCCGGTCAACTGACCCAGCAGCAGATCCAACGGTTGGACGATATCGGTATGGTCTGGGGCAACCGGAACGAAATTGCATGGCAGCGAGGACTGGAATCCGCCCAAAAGTACTATGAAGCCCACGGAAGCCTGATGGTACCTGGCAAATACACCGACCCGGAAGGCTACCCGCTGGGGCAATGGGTCATAAAAACAAGGCAGCAGCGGCTGAATGACCGCTTGAAGGATGAACGCATCGCACAGCTTGATGAGATCGGTATGGTGTGGAGCGTTTTTGATGTCAAGTGGGAAAAGGCTTATGCGCTGGCAGTGGCCTATTACGAGCAAAACGGCAACCTGAATATGCCACGCTCCTATGTAACAGCCACAGGGGAGAAGCTGGGCTGCTGGGTGGCAAATCAGCAGTGGGCGTACCAAAAGGAAAAGCTTTCGGATGACCAGATCATGCGGCTGGAAAGGATCGGGATGTATTGGGGCAACCGCAATGACCGCCAGTGGAACGAAGGATATCAAGAAGCAAAGCGCTATTTTGAAGCCCACGGCGACCTGAAAGTACCTGTCGATTATGTTTCGCCGGGTGGATACGCCCTCGGGAAATGGGTCAAACGGCAGCGGTATACCCGTCATAATCCTGAAAAAAGCTGCGCTGTTCTGACAGAGGAGCGTATTGCAAGGTTGGATGCCATCGGGATGCGGTGGGAGAAAAACAATCCCAAACGCCCATCTGAGCAGGCGGCACAAGCCGAAACCGTTACGGCAAAAGCGGGTTAAAACAAGAAACTTATAAACAAACGCAAATTTATGTGAGGAGAAAAAATGGCTACGAATACTGTCGGAATCGATAAGGAAGTTGAAGTTAACCGCAAGGAAAATCTGCGCGACCATCGCCTGTACTGGATCGGGCGTCGGACGCAGGACGTAATCCTGTCATCTTTGGCATTGGTGGTACTGTCGCCTGTCATGCTGGCTACTGCCATCGCAATTGTAGTCGATGATCCGTCTGCGGGTCCTGTCTTTAGTCAGGAGCGCATCGGACGTAACGGAAAGCCCTTTAAGTTCTATAAGTTCCGCTCCATGTGCCCCAATGCAGAGGCAAAACTGGACGACCTACTGGATCAGAACGAGATGGATGGTCCTGTGTTCAAAATCAAGGACGACCCGCGCATTACGCGTGTGGGCAAGTTTATCCGCAAGACTAGCATCGATGAGCTGCCCCAGCTGTGGAATATCTTGAAGGGCGATATGAGTATCGTTGGCCCCCGCCCTGCACTTCCCCGCGAGGTGGAGCAGTACGGCGACTACGAAAAGCAGCGTCTGTATGTGACCCCCGGCTTGAGCTGCTATTGGCAGATCGCCCCGCACCGCAATGACCTCTCTTTTGAGGAATGGATGGATCTGGACGTGAAGTATGTCAAGGAGCGTAGCTTCTGGGTGGATTGGAAAATTATCTTTAAGACCTTCAAGGTGTGCCTGCTGGGGCGTGGGGAGTAAAAAATTGGACGCGTCTTTCAAGATAACTACATAGACACAAACTGATTTTAGAGGATGTCTGCAATAAGGATTGGAGGGGTAGATATTATGAAGAATTATAAGATTGCCGTTGCAGGTACCGGGGCTAGAGATATAATAGGGTCAACCAAGAAAAACCACGATAAATAAAGGGTTTTGGCGGCTCGACTCGTTCGACAAAAGTGTTTATTTGCTGACAGGCTGCGGAGAAGCTAAAATCCAGAGGTTATAGGTGGGAGGTTTTGGTGCAGCTCTGTTTTGACCCACAAAATGAGCAGCAAGTAAAAAATTAAGGAGAACGAATCGAGCCTACGGTGGATTGCCATTGAGCAATCCGCCGTGGGCTTGTTTGCTGTTTTATCAAATAAAAAAATTAGTGAGGGAGAACAGAACTATGAAAAATTATAAAATCGCTGTGGCTGGCACGGGATATGTAGGTCTTTCGTTGGGAGTGCTGTTCGCGCAGCACCATCAGGTGGTTGCAGTCGATATTGTGCAGGCTAAGGTCGATATGATTAACAATAAGAAATCCCCGATTCAGGATGACTATATCGAAAAATACTTGGCAGAAAAAGACTTGAATTTGACCGCAACGCTGGATGCAAAGGCAGCATATAGCGATGCGGATTTTGTTGTGATTGCGGCTCCTACCAACTATGATAGCAAGACCCAGCACTTTGATACTTCTGCGGTTGAGGCTGTGATTAAGCTGGTTATGGAATATAATCCGAATGCCATTATGGTCATCAAATCTACTATCCCTGTTGGATATACCGCTTCTGTGCGTAAGAAGTTCAATACCAAGAATATTATCTTCAGTCCGGAATTCCTGCGTGAATCTAAGGCTCTTTACGATAACCTGTATCCTTCCCGCATTATCGTCGGAACTGACCTGAACGATGAGCGTCTGGTAGAAGCTGCTCATGAGTTTGCCGGTCTGTTGCAGGAAGGTGCAATCAAAGAGAACATTGACACGCTGTTCATGGGCTTCACTGAGGCCGAGGCGGTCAAGCTGTTCGCTAACACCTATTTGGCTCTGCGCGTGGCTTACTTCAATGAGCTGGATACCTACGCAGAAAGCAAGGGGCTGAACACCCAGCAGATCATTGATGGTGTCTGCCTTGATCCGCGTATCGGTAGCCATTACAACAATCCGTCCTTCGGCTACGGCGGATATTGCCTGCCGAAAGACACCAAGCAGCTTTTGGCTAACTATGCCGATGTGCCGGAAAACCTGATTGAAGCAATCGTGGAATCTAACCGTACTCGTAAAGATTTCATTGCTGACCGTGTTCTGAAGCTGGCTGGCTATTACGGCTATGACGAGGATAACGAGTATAGCAAGGATCAGGAAAAATCTGTAACTATCGGTGTTTATCGTCTGACGATGAAGTCTAATTCTGATAACTTCCGCCAGAGTTCTATTCAGGGCGTTATGAAGCGCATCAAGGCGAAGGGCGCAACGGTCATTATTTATGAGCCGACCTTGAAGGACGGAGAGACTTTCTTTGGCTCTGTGGTGGTCAACGATCTGGCGAAGTTCAAGGAAATGAGCCACGCCATCATCGCAAACCGTTACGACAAGTGTCTGGATGATGTTAAAGAGAAAGTTTATACGAGAGATATTTTCCAGAGAGATTAAGTAAAAGAAAAGAGGATAAAAATGGGTAAATACTTTGGAACCGACGGTTTCCGTGGTGAAGCCGGAATTACTTTAACCGCCGACCACGCCTACAAGGTAGGGCGCTTTCTTGGCTGGTATTACAATGCACTCCGTGAACGCAACAATGACCATGAGCCTGCCCGTATCGTTATCGGTAAAGATACGCGTCGTAGCTCCTATATGTTTGAATACAGTCTGGTGGCTGGTCTGACGGCTTCCGGTGCAGATGCTTACCTGCTCCATGTCACCACCACTCCGTCTGTGGCCTACATCGCCCGTGTGGATGACTTCGATTGCGGCATTATGATTTCTGCCAGCCATAACCCGTACTACGATAATGGCATCAAGTTAATCGACTGCTACGGCGAGAAGATGCCGGAAGAGACTCTGCTGCTGGTAGAGGACTACATTGATGGCAAGCTCCATGTGTTTGACCAGGACTGGCCGGAACTGCCTTTTGCGCATCGGGAGCATATCGGCTGCACTGTGGACTATGTGGCAGGTCGCAACCGCTATATGGGCTACCTGATCTCTCTGGGCATCTACTCCTTCAAGGGCGTCAAAGTTGGTTTGGATTGTGCTAACGGTAGTTCTTGGAACATTGCAAAGTCCGTCTTTGACGCACTCGGCGCAGACACCTATGTGATCAATGCACAGCCCAACGGCACCAACATCAACAACAACGCAGGCTCTACTCACATTGAGGGCTTGCAGAAGTTTGTTGTTGAGAAAGGTCTGGATGTTGGTTTCGCCTATGATGGCGATGCCGATCGCTGCTTGTGTGTAGACGAGAAAGGTAATGTTATTACCGGCGACCACATTCTGTACATCTATGGCTGCTACATGAAAGAACGCGGAAAACTGCTGACCAACACCGTTGTTACCACAGTTATGTCCAACTTTGGTCTGTACAAAGCATTCGATGAGCAGGGCATCGGCTATGCCAAGACTGCTGTTGGCGATAAGTATGTCTACGAATACATGGCTAAGAACGGCTGCCGCATTGGTGGCGAGCAGAGTGGCCATATCATTTTCAGCAAGTACGCCAGTACTGGCGACGGTATCCTGACCAGCCTGAAGATGATGGAAGTCATGCTGGCTAAAAAGAAGCCGATGAGTGAGCTGGCAGCACCGCTGAAAATCTATCCGCAGGTGCTGGAGAATATCCGTGTGACGGACAAGAAGGCAGCACAGAACGACCCGGCTGTGCAGGAAGCAGTCAACAAAGTTGCTGAAGCACTGGGCGATACTGGGCGTATTCTGGTGCGTGAATCCGGTACTGAGCCAGTGGTGCGTGTTATGGTGGAAGCACCTGACCATGACGTCTGCCAGAAGTATGTGGACGAAGTGATTAAAGTAATCAACGATAAAGGCTATGCAGTCAAAAAATAAGGTCGGAGAAACGATAAATGCAAACTACAATATGCCAGGAAAAAAGACTTGGAGATAATCCTCGGATTACAATCTTAAATACAGAGATTGATGTATTAAACGTTAATGAAACGATTGCTTTGGTTGAAAAATATGTGCAGACAAAGACACCATTGCATCTTATGGGTGTCAATGCTGACAAAATCAACGAAGTAAACCAGAATGCGAAGATGCGCGAAATTGTTAATAGCTGTGGTGTGATAAACGCAGATGGTGCATCAGTAATTCTGGCAAGTAAGTACCTAAAAAAACCATTACCAGAAAGAGTAGCTGGAGTGGATTTGATGCAAAGCTTGGTAGCATTAAGTGAAGAAAAGGGATACAGCATCTATTTGCTTGGTGCAAAACAAAAAGTGGTTGAGGAAACCAGTGAAGTCCTGAAAAAGAGACATCCAAATCTTAAAGTAGCGGGAATACATAATGGCTATTTTAAGGAGAAAGATTGGCCGGATATTTCAGCAGAGTTAAAAGACAAAAAACCGGATATCGTTTTTGTTGGAATAACATCGCCAACGAAAGAATACTTGATTGAGTATTTGCAAAGTGAAGGAAACGATGCTGTTTTCATGGGAGTTGGCGGTAGTTTTGATGTTATTTCAGGAAATATACCAAGAGCGCCGCTTTGGGTACAACGGGCTAATCTTGAATGGCTTTTCCGAGTGATGCAGGAACCAAGAAGATTGTTTAAGAGATATTTTGTTGGAAACTGGAAATTTATAGCGGCGATTATCAAAGAAAAACATCATGGAAAGGCTGAGGAAAATGAATAAAATAGCAAAGGCACTTGGTTATATCCTTTACTCATTCGGGGGGGGGTACTACCACATTATGGGATGGGACATCGTTGGATGATTTCGCAGAAAATTCGAGCTTTCTGCGGGAAGTTGTATTTTGATTATTGCGGCAAGAATGTGGACATAGGAAGAAGAGCACATCTTTCGTCTAAAATGCGCTTAGGAAATAATTCTGGAATAGGAGATTTCTGCTATATCCAAGGGCCGGTACAAATTGGCGAAAATGTTATGATGGCTCCTTATGTGGCACTGATTGCGGCAAATCATAATGTTTCAAGAACGGATGTGCCGATGAATCAACAGGGTGCATACGAGAAACAAATTACAATCGAAGATGATGTATGGATCGGATACGGCGCAAAAATTTTGGCGGGTGTCACTGTTGGAAAAGGTGCTGTTATTGGAGCTGGCGCTGTTGTTACAAAAAATGTCGCGCCATATGCCGTTGTGGGAGGTATCCCAGCAAAAGAGATTAAAATGAGAAATTAAAATGGTTTGAGGTTTTCAGGATGAAATGTGCCTTTATTGATTTGGGAAAACACTTTGGTGGTGCAGAAAACTACCTTCTTGTTTTGATAGAAAGATGGGTTGCGGCTGGAAATGAAGCAGTCGTATTGACCAAAAAGAAAAGTAAATTTGAACAGGCTATTATGGATTCCCAAATAAAGGCGGAAATTCATGGGGTGGATTTTTCATACAGTGATATAAAAAGAACAAGAAAACTTCTGCTGAGAGAAAAGATTGATGTCATAGATGTTAATGGCATCAATTCTGGACTTCTTGCAGTTTTGATGAATCTACCAATACGACGTGTGACAACAGTTCATAGTAATGCGGATGTCGATAGAGCCGATAAACCTAGACTGGTAAGAAAAGCATTTGTTGCATTAGAAAACTACTGCCTTCATAGAAGTAAAAAAGTAATTGTTGTTTCCAAGGCAATTGAAAAATTACTGCTGGAAAGAGGAATTGAGAACAACAAAATTTACTTGATACCAAATGGTGTAAAGGAAATCTATTATGCTGAAAAAAGTCTGAGGTCAAATGAAATAGAACCTTTGCGGATATGCTATGTGGGAAGATTGGAAAAAGTCAAGGGATGCGAATATTTGATTTCGGCACTGAAAAGGTTAAAAAATGTGGATTATATATGCGATATCTACGGTGATGGAAGTCTTTTGGGAAACTTGAAAGAACTTGCTGCCGGGGATGATAAGATTCATTTCATGGGCTTTTCAAGTGAAGTTCGCAAACTGCTTCCGCAATATGATGTTCTCGTACTACCATCGCTCTATGAAGCGTTTCCTCTTACTATTCCAGAGGCAATGAATGCAAAGGTGCTGCTAGTTTGCAGTAATGTCGGAGGAATCCCATATATCATAGAAAATCAAGTGAATGGCTATTTGTTTGATATGGGAAACGTCGAACAGCTCGGAACTATTCTGGAAAGTATTGCAAAGAATCCGAAAGAACAGATTCAAATTATCGAGCAGGCGTATGATGATTTTAAGCACAGTTATACGGAAGAAGTTATGATTAAAAAGACATTTGGGGTTTTAGAGGAGAATTAAAAATGAAAAAAGTAATGCTTGTTTTTGGTACACGTCCGGAAGCAATCAAAATGTGTCCCTTAGTAAACGAATTAAAAGGGAGAAGTAATATCCAAACGGTTGTTTGTGTTACAGGCCAGCATCGCCAGATGCTGGATCAGGTACTGGAAGTTTTTAATGTAAAGCCTGATTATGACCTGTCTATTATGAAAGATAAGCAGACCTTGTTTGATGTTACAATTTCTATTCTTGAAAAGATCAAGGATGTCCTGACAGAAGAAAAGCCAGATGTGGTTTTGGTACATGGTGATACTTCCACGACTTTTGTAACAGCACTTGCGTGTTTCTACCTGCAAATCCCGGTAGGTCATGTTGAGGCAGGACTGCGCACCTACAATATTTATAGTCCATATCCGGAAGAGTTCAACCGTCAAGCGGTGTCGATTATCAGCAAATATAATTTTGCACCCACAGAACAATCCAAGCAGAACTTGCTAAAGGAAGGAAAAGACGCGGCAAGCATCTATGTGACGGGCAATACAGCAATTGATGCTCTTAAAACGACTGTTCGTGCAAATTATACACATCCTGAATTGGAATGGGCTAAAGGTAGCAGATTGATTTTGATTACTGCGCATCGCCGCGAAAACTTAGGCGAACCTATGCAGCATATGTTCCGTGCTATTCGGCGTGTTATGGATGAACATCCCGATGTCAAAGCGATTTACCCCATTCACATGAATCCTGTTGTTCGAGAAACGGCCAACAGGATTCTGGGTGGAGATGACCGCATCCATATTATTGAGCCGCTTGAGGTTTTGGATTTCCATAATTTCCTGAGCCGTAGCTATTTGATCCTTACTGATTCTGGCGGAATCCAGGAGGAAGCCCCTAGCCTTGGAAAACCCGTTCTGGTGATGCGAGATACGACGGAACGCCCGGAGGGAATTGCTGCTGGAACATTGAAATTGGTTGGAACTGAGGAAGAAACGATTTATAGAGAATTTAGCAGACTTCTTTCAGATAACGACGAGTATGAAAAAATGAGCAAGGCAAGTAATCCTTATGGCGATGGCTTTGCTTGTCGGCGTATCGCGGATATTCTTGCAGAAAATTGAGGAGCTAAAGCAAAATGCAGAACATTCCTAAGATTATTCATTACTGCTGGTTCGGAGGAAAACCTCTTCCAGATGAGTACAAAAAATATATAGACTCATGGAAAAAGTACTGTCCTGACTGGGAAATCAGAGAATGGAATGAATCCAATTTTGATTTTTCCTCATGTGAGTATGCAATGGAAGCTTATGATGCGAAAAAGTGGGCTTTTGTCAGCGACTATGCACGCTTTAAAATATTGTATGAATATGGTGGCGTATACTTTGACACAGATGTCGAAATCCTTCAGCCTCTTGATGAAGTTTTGAAAAGCGGCCCATTTATGGGAATTGAGAAAATAGGAAGTACATCTCAGACCAACCCCGGGCTGGGGCTCGGGGTTGCCCCCGGGCTGGGGCT
>UMDY01068413.1_pt1 | contig 11312 bp, 10 predicted proteins | sample 1964591 | NCBI WGS metagenome assembly UMDY01 (sample SAMEA4836004, study PRJEB28245) | human gut metagenome | biome: gut microbiome; material: fecal sample | place: Denmark | collected 2008
ATATTCTGTATGACGAGGTGGCGGAGGATACGGCGGGTACCACCAAAAATATCATCAAGCTCGGGGATGAGGTACTTGATATCACGAAGCGTGGTGAGACGAATGTACATATGATGTTTGAAAAGGACAAGAAAAATGTCACCTATTATTATACGCCGTACGGGAATCTGCTGATCGGAATTGACGCCACGAAAGTGCAGGTGGAGGAGACGGAACACAATCTGTCCGTAAAAGTGGATTATGCGCTGGAAGTGAATTATGAGCACATGGCGGACTGCAAGATTACCATGAATATTCAATCAAAAAATGCAGGGGATTTCAAAATCTGAAATACCCTGCATTTTAAATAGCTGCTTATTTTTTCTTCTTCTTTGCTGCCTTCTCTTTGGCAAGTTCTGCCTTTTCTTTTTCCAGCTCTGCATTCGCCTTTTTGGCTTTTTCCTGCATTCTCGCACGGAAGCTCTTCTTGCCCTGCGGCTTCTCAAGAGGCCCTCTGACGCCGGTTACCTTCGTGATATAGATGCCGCTCACGGTCGCTTTGACTTCCTTCTTCAGCGGAATCAGATCATAGACGGCTTCGTCTGCGATCAGTGACATCACCTTCGGACCAACCTTTGCCTTTACGATTGGAAGCTTGGAATGGCGCATCATCTTCGGTGTCTGGTCGATGACAACCTGCGGAAGTCCCGAATCTTTCAGGCGCATCCGCTTTTTATCGATGATCAGCATGGAGATGGTCTGGGCGTTGGCTGCAAGCTGTGCCTCCTGCTCGTCTCTCTTTTTCTGCGCCTTTTTGCCGAGAAAATATAATACGATCAAGCCGACAATGAGGACGGCAAGAATAACCAGCAATACAATGTTTACGGTACTCATGGTAAAATCCTCCTACAATCAAACTGCATTTAATTGTAGCATTGATTCGGCAAAAAAGCAATCTTGTATTTGAAACATTTGTGAAAGTTTGGCTTGTCTGCTTCCTTTTTTGAGGGAAATGTGGTACGATACTAAGGTTAGTGTTGGCGAAACAGAATTCGCCAAAAGAGGGAATAGAAAGGGTATTTGTATATGAAGAAGAGAACAGTAGCACTGATGCTTTGCGCTATGATGGCGTTTGGTGCAGCAGGATGCGGAGCAAAGGACGCCGATCCGGCAGCGACAGAGGCGACAGAGAGCGCAACGTCAACCGAGGGTCTTGCAGACAGTGCGGTTTCCGGTACGATCACAAGCACTCCGTGTGCGAGCAGCGCGTTTGACCTGAAGGGAAGCGATTATGTAACACTCTGTGATTACAGCGCGATTCCGGTTACGATCACCGGGGATTATGACGTGGATGACCAGAAGGTAAAGGACTATTTCAAGCAGATGTTTGACAACTATGGTCCGTTCTATATGGCAGATCCGGACAAGACCACGGTCGAGGAGGGAGACATTGTCAATGTGGATTACGTTGGCAAGCTTGACGGAACAGCGTTTAGCGGAGGTACCGCCGAGAATCAGAACATTGATGTGTACCAGAACGCATCTGCCACAGGAACAGGCTACATCGACGGATTTACGGACGGCTTAAAGGGCGCTTCTGTCGGAGATGTGATCGACTGTGACGTGACATTTCCGGATGATTATGGCAACACGGATCTGGCAGGAAAAGCAGTAGTCTTTACATTTACGGTCAACTCCATTCAGAAGGAAATGACGATCGATGATGTGGATGACGCATTTGCCAAGGAGCAGTTCCAGGTAGATACCGTGGATGAGATGTACGATCAGATCCGCAGCTACATGGAGAGCAGTGCCGAGTATAATAAGCAGAAAGACACTACGACTGCCGTGCAGAATTATCTTATAGATAATTGTGAGGCGGAAGTGCCGGAGGATTATCTTACTGCGCGTGTGGATGATTACAGAAGACAGTACATTGAGCAGAACTGCAACGGAGACGAGAGCCAGCTTGCCGATTATGTGAGCACCTACTACGGAAAGACCGTCGAGGAGATGGAAGCATACTGGAATGAGGGAATGGAGAAGAGCATCCGTCTTGAATTCATTATGGATGCGATCGCAGATGAGCTCGGCGTTGAAGTGAACCAGGACGATATTGATACCTATGCAGAGCAGCTGGTAAGCCAGAACGGATACGAGTCTGTGGAGGCGATGTATAATATCTACGGTTTTGGAGATACCGACTATGGCAAGCGCTATTTCGCAGATCTCTACCGCTACGACCAGGCGCTGGATCAGCTGCTTGAGACGGCGGTTGTGACCATTGATCCGTCTGCGGACACAGAGAGTGACGCGGTGACAGAGGACGCTGCGGATGCAACAGAGGCGGGCAGTGCAGCAGACGCATCTACGACGTATGAGGCAGCAGAAGGCACGGAGAAGACCGGGGCAGCCAATTAGGAATAAGCATTGATTTTTTGCGGCAATGCAGATAAGATAATAGAAAAGAGATAGAGAGTGGCAGACGGGATGCGGCAGAGTGGCGCACCCGTCTGTTGCGGATGGAGGAATGTATGGATCTGGTAAATATAAGGGATTTATTTCGCAGCAAGGATGAGTATCTGGATACGACAGTGACCATCGGCGGATGGGTCAGAAGTCTTCGTAATTCCAAGAATTTCGGTTTTATCGTTGTCAATGACGGTACGTTCTTTGAGCCGGTGCAGGTGGTATTCTCCAATGTGCTGGAGAACTTTGAGGAAGTGGAGAAGTTAAACGTCGGCGCGGCAATCATCGTGACGGGTAAGCTTGTCGCAACCCCGGAGATGAAGCAGCCGTTCGAGATTCAGGCGGAGAAGATTGAGGTGGAGGGAGCTTCCACACCGGATTATCCGCTGCAGAAGAAGAAACACAGCTTTGAGTATTTGAGAACGATCTCTCATTTGAGACCGCGCACCAACACCTTTGAGGCGGTGTTCCGCGTGCGTTCCCTGATTGCCTATGCGATCCATAAGTTCTTCCAGGAGAGAGATTTCGTCTATGTGCACACACCGCTCATCACAGGAAGTGACTGCGAGGGTGCAGGTGAGATGTTCCAGGTGACGACGATGGATCTTGCCAATGTGCCGAAGAATCCGGACGGAACCGTGGACTATACGAAGGACTTTTTCAATAAGCCGACGAATCTGACCGTCAGCGGACAGTTAAACGGCGAGACATATGCGATGGCGTTTAAGAACATCTATACGTTCGGACCGACATTCCGCGCGGAGAATTCCAACACGACCAGACATGCGGCGGAGTTCTGGATGATCGAGCCGGAGATCGCATTTGCAGATCTTGAGGACGATATGATCCTTGCGGAGAGCATGCTCAAATATATCATCCGCTATGTGCTTGAGAATGCGCCGGAGGAGATGGCATTCTTCAATAACTTTATCGACAAGGGACTCCTTGACCGACTGAACAATGTGGTGAATTCTGATTTCGCACGTGTGACCTACACGGAGGCAATCGAGATCTTAGAGAAGCACAACGACAAGTTTGAGTACAAGGTATCCTGGGGTGCGGATCTTCAGACGGAGCATGAACGCTATCTGACAGAGGAGATCTACAAGCGTCCGGTATTTGTGACAGATTATCCGAAGGAGATCAAGGCGTTCTACATGAAGATGAACGAGGACGGCAAGACGGTAGCGGCAGTCGACTGTCTGGTTCCGGGAATCGGAGAGATCATCGGCGGAAGCCAGAGAGAGGACGACTACGACAAGCTTCTGGCGCGCATCAACGAGCTGGGACTTCGCGAGGAGGATTATGAGTTCTATCTTGATCTCAGAAAGTACGGTTCCGCAAGACATGCGGGATTCGGACTCGGATTCGAGCGCTGCGTGATGTATCTGACCGGTATGTCCAACATCCGTGACGTCATTCCGTTCCCGAGAACGGTTAACAACTGCGAACTGTAAGAGGGAAGACTGAGGTGGAGCATGAGATATATTTTGGAAAATGACACGCTGCGGGTCGAGATTGAATCGTTCGGCGCGGAGATCAAGTCTGTGAAACGCAAGGCGGATGGAAGGGAATATATGTGGTGCGGAGACCCGAGATACTGGGGCAGAACATCGCCGGTGCTCTTCCCGTTTGTCGGCGCGCCGAAGAACAAGGAATACCGGTATGAGGGCAGAACCTACCCGATGGGACAGCATGGATTCGCGCGCGATATGGAGTTTACTCTGGAGGCACAGGAGGAAAAGAGCATCTGGTTTGTTCTCTCCTCCACAGAGGAGACCTATGTGAAATATCCGTTCCGGTTCCGGCTGCACATCGGATATATGCTGGACGAAAATGAAGTTTCCGTTCACTGGAAGGTGGACAACACTGATGAGAAGCCGATGTATTTTTCCATCGGCGCACATCCGGCATTTTTGTGCCCGATCAACGGGGAACAGGATAAGACGGGCTATCGTCTCCGGTTCGGAGATCTCACCGACAAGCTGCATCATCACGGCAACACGCCGGACGGCATGGCAATCATGACGGATGAGGAGCTGGAACTGGAGGATGGAGAGGCTGTGATTACGCCCGGATTCTTTGACAAGTGCACCTACATGGTGGAGGGAGCGCAGACGGGAGAGGTGTCAATCCTGGACCGCGACGGCGAAGCCTATGTGACGGTACGCTTTGATGCGCCGCTGTTTGCTCTGTGGTCTCCGGAAGGAAAGGAAGCACCGTTCCTGTGCATTGAGCCGTGGTATGGAAGATGCGATGCGGTTGACTTTGAGGGAAGCCTGGCGGAGCGCCCGTACGAGAATGCGCTTGCAGCCGGAGGCAGTTTTGATGCAGAGTACGCAATCGTGTTTGCATAGCCGCATGCGAACCGGCATATAGATAGGATAGAAAGAATCAGGCAGGTCTATCTATGAAGCTGGGATACAAAATAAAACCGAGAGATGCAAAAAGCAACCCGACGACAGCCATCCTTGCCGCCGTGTTTGTGATGTTCCTTATAAGCGGTCTTCTGCTGCTTCTTCTGGCGCTTCTCTTATATAAGATGGAGCCGGGAGAGTCCGTCATTAAGATCGGAATTGTGGCGGTCTACGTAATTTCCGGGCTTTGCGGAGGTTTTCTGATGGGAAAACGGATGCGGGAGCAGAAGTTTTTGTGGGGACTGGCGGCGGGAATCATCTATTTTCTGCTGCTGTTTGGTGTGTCGCTGCTCGTAAAGGGTACGGGTGATCTTCAGATGACGCGCATTTTTTCAACGCTGATCCTCTGCGGGGCATCCGGCATGGCGGGAGGAATGTTAAACTGAAAAAGCCGCTCTGCGGGGCGAAAGTTCAGCAAAAAAAGGCTTTTCATCTAACCGGTCATGTGCTATACTATACGGGTTAATAGAATTTTATTGTAAGATATAAAGGAGAGATTATTATGAAGCACGTTAAGACATTAAATACCAGAAAGTTACAGAACACCATCAAGAAGGGCGGATGCGGTGAGTGCCAGACATCATGTCAGTCTGCATGCAAGACATCCTGCACCGTAGGAAACCAGAGCTGTGAGAACAGATAATTTTTCACGGGCATAAGTGAATAGCATTACCTACAGACGACCGTTCGCGAAGCGTGCGGTCATTTGTACGTTATAATAGTCAGAATTAGAAAGAGAGGAAATATTATAGTGGTTCATCAGTATAAGAACAACGGCTATGATATTGTTCTGGATGTAAACAGCGGCGCGATTCATGTGGTAGATGACGTGACATATGATGTCATTGCCCTGTATGAAGGACATACAAGAGAGGAGATTGTGAATTCTCTGCGGGAGCGCTATCCGGAGACTGAAGTGGAAGAGGCACTTGATGAGGTGCAGATGCTGGTCGACAACGAGGAGCTTTTTACGAAGGATACCTACGAGAACTATATCATGGATTTCAAAAAGCGCCCGACGGTTGTCAAGGCTCTGTGCCTGCACATTGCGCATGACTGCAACCTTGCCTGTCAGTATTGCTTTGCCGAGGAGGGCGAGTACCACGGGAGAAGGGCTCTTATGTCCTTTGAAGTCGGGAAGAAGGCACTTGATTTTCTGATTGCCAATTCCGGCAACAGACGCAACCTGGAGGTGGATTTTTTCGGCGGGGAACCGCTTATGAACTGGCAGGTGGTCAAGGATCTTGTGGCATACGGCAGAGAGCAGGAGAAGCTTCATGACAAGAAGTTTCGCTTTACACTGACAACAAACGGTGTACTTTTAAATGATGAGGTTATGGAATTCTGTAACCGCGAGATGGGCAATGTCGTTTTAAGTATTGACGGACGGAAGGAAGTTCACGATAAGATGCGGCCGTTCCGCAAGGGTGCGGGAAGCTATGATCTGATCGTGCCGAAGTTCCAGCAGTTCGCGGAGAGCAGACATCAGGATAAATATTATGTGAGAGGAACCTTTACACATTATAATCTTGATTTCTCGGAGGATGTGCTGCATCTTGCAGATCTCGGATTCAAGCAGATTTCGGTGGAGCCGGTTGTGGCGGAGCCGAAGGAACCGTACGCAATCCGGGAGGAGGATCTGCCGAAGCTCTTCGAGGAGTATGACAAGCTGGCAGTTGAGATGATCAGACGTCATAAGAGCGGAGAAGATTTTAATTTCTTCCACTTTATGATCGATCTTGAGGGCGGTCCGTGTGTGGCAAAACGTCTTTCCGGCTGCGGTTCGGGAACCGAGTATCTGGCAGTCACGCCGTGGGGTGATTTCTATCCGTGCCATCAGTTTGTCGGAAATGAAAAGTTCCTTCTCGGAAATGTCGATGAGGGCATCTTAAATACAGACATTCGCGACGAGTTTAAATGCTGCAATGTCTATGCGAAGGAGAAATGCCGCAAGTGTTTCGCAAGATTCTACTGCAGCGGCGGCTGCGCGGCGAATGCCTATAATTTCAGCGGCGACATCTGCGGAGCATATGACATCGGATGTGAGCTTCAGAAAAAGCGCATCGAATGTGCGATTATGATAAAAGCTGCAGAGGAGGAACAAAAGAATGAAGAAGAGTAAAGCGATTGTTATTTTGATCGTGATCCTTGGCGCACTGGCGGGACTTGCTTATTATGCATCCATCATTCTTTCTTCGACGGGAATCGGGGAAGAGATGAGCATTCCGCTTGGTCTGGATCTATCCGGCGGTGTCTCCATTACCTATCAGGTTGTGGATGACAATCCGAGTGCGGAGGATATGAGTGATACGATCTACAAGCTGCAGAAGCGTGTAGAGGGCTACAGCACGGAGGCGTCTGTCTACCAGGTGGGAGATGACCGTATTACGGTTGAGATCCCGGGCGTATCGGATGCCAATGCGATTCTGGAGGATCTCGGTAATCCGGGTTCCCTGGAGTTCCAGCTTCCGGACGGAACAGTTTACATGACGGGTGACCAGGTTGCGGATGCGCAGGCGGGAACCACAACAGATAGCTACGGCAACAAGCAGTATGTGGTACAGTTAAAGCTCACAGACGACGGAGCAAAGCTGTTTGCGGATGCCACCACAGACAATGTCGGCAATTATCTGCCGATCGTGTATGACGGCGAGACGATCAGCTATCCGCAGGTAAAGGAAGCCATCACCGGCGGTACTGCACAGATTTCCGGCATGAAGACCTATGAGGATGCCGAGACACTGGCAACACAGATCCGTATCGGTTCTCTTTCCTTAAAGCTGCAGGAGCTGGAATCCAGCGTTGTAGGAGCACAGCTGGGAAGCCAGGCAATCTCTTCCAGTTTAAAGGCAGCAGCCATCGGTTTAGTGATCGTCATGATCTTCATGATTGTGATGTATCAGATTCCGGGTCTGGCGGCAGCCATCGCGCTGGCAATCTATACCTGTCTGGTAATTGCTACATTGTACTTATTTGAGATTACACTGACACTGCCGGGTATTGCGGGTATCATCCTAAGTATCGGTATGGCGGTCGATGCGAACGTCATTATCTTTGCGCGTATCCGTGAGGAGATTGCGACGGGCAAGACGGTCAATTCTTCAATGAAGATCGGTTTTAAGAAGGCAATGTCAGCCATCCTTGACGGTAACATCACAACGATCATCGCGGCGCTGGTACTGATTGCGCTGGGTTCCGGTACAGTCAAGGGATTTGCATACACTCTGATGATTGGTATTGTACTTTCCATGTTCACAGCGCTTGTCGTGACAAGATGGATCTTGTATTCCTTCTATGCCATCGGTATCCGTGACGAGAAGTTCTATGGCCGTGCAAAAGAGCGCAGGACGCTGAACTTCCTTGGAAAGAGAGGCGTATTCTTTGCGGTTTCTCTGGCAATGATTGCAGCGGGATTTATCGGAATGGGCGTTCATGCGGCCAAGGGAAGCGGAGCGTTGAACTATGGTCTGGATTTTGTGGGAGGTACTTCCACCACTGCAGATTATGGTAAGGATTACACGATTGAAGAGATTGAGAATACCATCGTTCCGGTGGTTGCAGATGTGATCGGCGACAATGACATCATGGCGAACAAAGTGGAAGGTACGACACAGATTACGGTAAAGACGCGTACCCTGACGCTGGATGAGAGAGATACGCTGGAGCAGGCACTGGTGGATCAGCTTGGAGCGGATGAATCTTCCATTACATCACAGAGTATCAGCTCCACTGTCAGCAATGAGATGCGTTCCGATGCCATCGTTGCCGTGATCGTAGCTTCGATCTGCATGCTGATCTACATCTGGTTCCGGTTCAAGGATATCCGTTTTGGTGCAAGTGCGATTATTGCGCTGCTGCACGATGTGCTGGTAGTGCTGGCGGTTTATTCACTGCTTCGTATTTCCGTCGGAAATACCTTTATCGCATGTATGCTGACGATCATCGGTTACTCTGTCAATGATACGATCGTTATCTTTGACCGTATCCGTGAGAACCTGGGCAGGACAGCTGCAAAGCAGACGCCGGAGCTTCTGGCGGAGGTTGCCAACAAGAGTTTGACACAGACGCTTTCACGAAGTATCAATACGTCTCTGACAACCTTTATCATGGTATTCATGCTGTTCTTACTCGGTGTTGCAAGTATCCGTGAGTTTGCACTTCCGTTGATGGCAGGTCTGCTCTGCGGAGCATATTCTTCCATCTGTATTGCAACGGAGCTGTGGTACATCATGAGACTGCATCTTGGCAGAAACAGACTGATCAAGAAATAAAACAAATATTAGAGGCTGCAATACATTGACCAAAGATGTATTTGCAGCCCTTTTTATTTCCCTGCAGGAAAAAGGAAAATAACGGGAAGCAGGCATGAAGAAACGTACGATAGCGTGTATAATGGTATGGCGCAGAGATTGACCCTGCCATATTTACCTTCTGGCAGTACAGTGAAGAGGGAAGTGTGGATGGAATTGAGGGAGCGGTAGATCTGGATGTCCAGTTTGTGGAGTGACATGGAAACGGTCATTGAGGAGAAATGAGATGGATGGGATGAAGTTGTTTGCAATCTATTTGGCGGTTATGAATGTGCTCGGTGTGGCGGTCATGTGGTCGGATAAGAGGCGCGCAAGACTGCACCGGTGGCGGATTCCGGAGAAGGTGCTCTTTGGTGTGAGCCTGCTCGGGGGAAGCGCGGGAACCTGGGCAGGAATGTATTTGTTCCGCCACAAGACGAAGCACTGGTATTTTGTGGCCGGAATGCCGCTCATTCTGGTTTGCCAGGCGGCACTTGCAATTTATCTGGTGCACTTATATGTTTTATAACAAATTGTTATAGACGGTATGTGTTTTCTGATTGAATAAAGATACAAAGTCATTTATAATGAGTAGCATAGCCGCAGAAAGACAAATGTTTTTCGTAGAAAGACAGTGCGGCGGTTCAGGAAGGGAGAATACATACGATGTATACAATGGAAGATATCGAAGCGGTAGATATGGAAATCGCACAGGCAATAAAGGATGAGTTTGACAGACAGAACAGTCATATCGAGCTGATCGCATCGGAGAACTGGGTAAGCCCGGCGGTGATGTCTGCGATGGGAAGCGTTTTGACTAATAAATATGCGGAAGGCTATCCGGGGAAGCGCTATTACGGCGGATGCGACTGTGTGGATGTCGTGGAGGAGCTGGCAAGAGAGCGCGCGAAGAAGCTGTTCGGCTGTGACTATGTCAACGTGCAGCCACATTCCGGAGCACAGGCGAATATGGCAGTGCAGTTCGCTGTTTTAAAGCCGGGCGACACCGTGATGGGGATGAATCTGGATCACGGCGGACATCTTACGCACGGTTCACCGGTCAATTTTTCCGGAACCTATTTTCATATCGTACCGTACGGTGTGAACGACGAGGGATTCATCGATTACGACAAGGTGATGGAGATTGCCCTCGAGTGCAAGCCAAAGATGATTATTGCAGGTGCCAGTGCCTACGCGCGCACGATCGACTTTAAGAAATTCCGTGAGATCGCGGACGCCTGCGGTGCCGTGCTCATGGTTGACATGGCGCACATTGCTGGTCTGGTTGCGGCGGGACTTCATCCAAGCCCGATCCCGTATGCGGATGTCGTGACAACGACCACGCACAAGACTCTGCGCGGACCGCGCGGCGGAATGATTCTCTGCAATCAGGAAGCAGCAGACAAGTACAACTTTAACAAGGCGATCTTCCCGGGAATCGAGGGAGGTCCGCTGATGCATGTGATCGCGGCGAAGGCAGTCTGCTTCAAGGAAGCGCTGCAGCCGGAGTTTAAGGTGTACCAGCAGAACATCATCGACAATGCGCAGGCGCTGTGCAAGGGACTGATGAACCGCGGTATCAGGATCGTATCGGGAGGCACCGACAATCACCTGATGCTTGTCGACCTGACGAATTTTGACCAGACCGGAAAAGCGGTGGAGAAGCTTCTGGATTCCGTAAACATCACCTGCAATAAAAATACGATTCCGAATGATCCGAAGTCTCCGTTCGTGACGAGCGGTGTGCGTCTCGGTACGCCGGCGGTGACATCCCGCGGATTCAATACCGGGGATATGGAGCAGATTGCGGAGGCGATTGCCATGATGATCAAGGAGGGAGAGCCGGCAGCAGACCGCGCCAGAGCGATTGTGGCGGAACTCACCGCAAAATATCCGTTAAAATAAAATCTTTCAAAGTGTGTAGACTAGGCTTCCGTGCATATTGCGAGTGTTCAATATGCACGGAGGCTTTTTGTGTAATAGGAAACTTCGTTCCTATTACACAAAAACACTCCGCGCTCTACAAAAATTATTAAGAATTAAACGCTATGTATCGAGTCTGAAAAGATGATAGAATAAGGAAAAGAAAGCAACCCGTCTGGGGCAGAGGAGGAGCTATGGGCAAAAAGAGCGTTGGAATTCTGATCGGTGTGGCAGC